>Ga0194043_1000471_pt1 | contig 22226 bp, 18 predicted proteins | sample JunL4415m_MetaG_FD_161274 | JGI IMG/M metagenome (GOLD analysis project Ga0194043, IMG submission 161274) | Anoxic zone freshwater microbial communities from boreal shield lake in IISD Experimental Lakes Area, Ontario, Canada - Jun2016-L442-15m | ecosystem: Environmental > Aquatic > Freshwater >...
GAATTGGTGGTTCCAAAATCGATCCCGAGATAAAGGGGCGTGGCTTTCATCGGTGTGTGTTTCCGGCTTGTTGCGAGCACGCTGACACACCCACTGGGACATTGGCGGTCTGCCCCCCAGGAATATATCGGGAAAATGCGCCCGGTGATTTCCGCAAACCGCCGCGACTCACCGACAGCGGTGCCTTAACCGCAACGCCCGCGCCCGCTGAACAACTCCCAGAGCCGCACCATGGCAAGAGTATCCAGCCGGCAGTAGGCGAGGAGTTGCCGTTCGATTTCACTTTTGCGTTCCGCCGTGGTGCCAGGCCGAATTGCCTCGGCGAAAACTTCCATGGCCGCTCCGCCATGCTGCACACCCTCGAGTGCCTCGTAGCTCAGATCAGGAATTGCGGCGGGCAGCACGGCCTTGATGCTCCAGCTTCCCTGCTGGCTGTGGTGGTAATAGCGGTTGCGGGCGATGGGCAGGAGATCGACCACCCGTTCGTTGATGGCGAGCAGCGATTTGGCAAATTTCGGGAAACGCCCGGCCAGCTCGCGAATCCGCGCTGTCTCAAAGCCGGCAAAATAAACGAACACCGGCCCCTTCTTGCCGCAGGCGGCGATCAATGCCTCGGCGAGCGGCTCGGATGGATCATCGCCGGAGAGGTCGAGAAATTCGGTTTGTGAAAGTTTCCCGGACTTGGCGACCGTGTGGACGCTGAACTGGAAAACGATCTGCTGGTAGGGGCGCGTGCCCTTCCATATCGGCACGGCCATCTGGGTCGTCTCGAAGTCGAGGAAGTAGGCCGGAAACCCGTGACCGGAAAGATCCGCCGCCGCACCTTCGGCATCGAAGCGCACTGTCTTCGCAAGCGTGTGTTCCTTCACCATGCGCTGGTTCTCGTTGAGGAGTTCATCGGCCACGTCTCGCAGTTCGGTCACGCCCTGTTCGGAAAGTTGAGCGCGCTGCATGGGAGAGAGCCGCGGCAGCCAGTCGATTGGATGTTCCGGCTGAGGAATGCCTTGGTTGCAGTAGTTGGAAAATGGGCAGTCGAACGGATCATGGCATTGAGGGCCGACGGCGATTTCGGGCTCCTTGGACAGAGCCACGATATTCTGGGCGTCGGCGATCCACCCTTTGACTTCTTCGGTCCGCGCAAAAGTTTCCTCGGTGAGATCTTCTTCCTTGAGCAGACCCCGATAATCCTCATCGCCCGGATAGACCCAGGAACTGTCGATGTGCGCAAGCGCGACGGATTTCAGGGGGACACCTGCCGTCTTGGCCACAAAGGTCTGCACGGCGATGTCCTCCCGGTGATAATCTTGAACGCTGGTCGAGGATTTCACCTCAACCATCTTCCAGACCGTCTGGCCGTTCTTCCGGATCGGCAGGAGCACATCGGCGAGAGCCATCGCACCCTTCACCCTGAACGCAGCCTCAAAAACCGGCTCGCGGGAATTTGCCACCAGCTCAGCGGTGCGCGCGTATGCGCCGTCGAAGCCCTCGGTCTTGAAATCAATGAGCGCTCCCTTTTCCTCGGGATCGTAGATGCGTCTGGCGATGTCACCGACCTGGTAGCCCACCTGAAATCTCGCCTCGGTCTCGGGTGAAACCTCCCTCAACTCGGGCCGATGCACTTCCAGCCAGAGCCGCTTCGGACATTGGCGGAAGGCGATGAGTTTGGATTTGGAGAGCGTGCGCATGAAAATTTATGGATGCCGGAATTGGGTGACGCACGAACTCTAGGACGAGAGGACGGACATTTGCGGTCTCACCCCATCCCGACGCGCACCGCCCTCGTCATGTGGCTGCCAGAATGGCCTCCGCAGAGCGCCGAATCCTCCGCTTGAGTTCCGCGGGATCCAGAACCCGCGCGTGCGATCCCCAGCTCAATATCCAGCGTTCAATTTCCTCCAGGCTGCCGAGTTCCAGCCGCAGTTCAATCGTCCCGCCGGGGAGCTGTTTGATTTTCTGCGAGGGGTGCCAGTTTCGTTCGCTCACCAAGCGCGCGGCAAAATCATCAAACTCCAGACGCACCTTGAAACGGCCATTCGTGGAGAACACGCCGAGGCTCTCGCTGAGATGCTTGGTGATGGAAAAATCCGGCGGCCTGCTAAAACGCATCCGCGTGTTCTGCACCTTCCGCATCCGCGAGAGCACGAAAGTGCGCAGTTGCGAGCGGACGAGGTCGTGGGCGAAAAGATACCACTGCTGGTCGATGCACGCGAGATGGTAGGGCTGCACACGCCTCGCCTCGTAGCCCGAACTGCCCAGTTTTCGATATTCGAATGCGAGTTCGTGGGATTTGAGCACGGCGCTGCTGACCGTTTCGAACAGTTCGAGATCCGCGGCGGTGCTCCCGATGCCGCGGAAGGAAATCGAGGATTCGATCCCGTCCCACTGGAAGGAAACCTTGTCCTTCAAGCCGTCGGTAATTTTCTCGAAGGCGGCCTTGAGCGGCTTTTCAAATGAGGTGCCGCGATACTGCGCGAGGGCCTTCTGCGCGACCAGGAGCGCCACCACCTCGCCCTCGGAAACCTCGATGCTCGGGAAATTGGTGACGGGTTCGGTGTAAACGAATCCGAAATGGAGCTGGTCGTATTCGATCGGAAGTCCGAGCCGGTCCCGCATGAAGTCGATGTCGCGCTGGATCGTCTTCGTGGACACCTCCAGTTCCTTGGAGAGTTTGCTGCAGTTCGGGAAATCGCCGGCGATCAGCTTTTGGTGCAGCCGCATCATCCGCGCCAGCGGGGGACGCGAGAATTGCTGGGCTTTGGTGAGACGAATGGGGGTTCTCAGACGCGGCATGTCCGCGTGTATGGACCCTCGGTTTTCCTGCACAAGAAAATTCAATCGAGGGTAGGACAGCTTTTGTCCAATCGGCTGTGCTCAGATTCACGCCCGCAAGGGGAGCCGGCTTCGGCCCTCGGTCCGGCGTTCGGGGGAAACCCGGGAAGCCGGGGCCGGTTCTTCCTTGCGCTCCACAACCTCCAACACGCCATGAAACTCCTGCTCCAGAAAATCGCCGCGCTGCTCCGTCGTCATTCCTGCAACCGCCAGCCGCCGCTGAAGCAGGGCGAATTTCAGTTCCGTACCTGCGCTCCGCACAGGATCTGTCCCATTGCCCCGAGTGTGCGGACAACAGAAGCGCGGGAGCGAGATTCGCGCTTGGCATTCGGCGGCCGCTGATGCATAGCGAACTCGGAATGTCCTCCCGCACCGCCCGCATCTTCCTGAGCAGCACCTTCCGGGACTTCGCGGAAGAGCGCGATCTGCTGGTGAGGAAAGTGTTTCCCGAGCTACGCCGGCGCTGCCGGGAGCGGCAGGTTGAATTGATTGATGTGGATCTGCGCTGGGGCATCACGGAAAAGCAGGCGCAGCGTGGTGAGGTAATGCCCATCTGCATGGCGGAGATCGATCGCTCCCGACCCTACTTCATGGGCTTCATTGGTGAGAGATACGGCTGGGTTCCGGAAAAGCATCAATACGATCCTTCGCTGCTGCGGGAGCAACCGTGGCTGGTAGAGCACCGCGGCGGCAAGAGCGTGACGGAGCTGGAGATGCTTCACGGAGTGCTCAACAACCCTGCAATGGCCGGACGGGCGTTCTTCTACTTCCGCAACCCTGCCTACTCGCTCTCCAAGGGTGGAGCGTATTTGAGTGAGAGCTCGGCGGACAAGGCAAAGCTGGAACAGCTCAAGGATCGCATCCGGCACAGCAGGTTCCCGGTGCTGGAAAACTATGCCTCGCCTGAAGCCCTGGCACAGCGGGTGCAGGAGGACTTGTGGCGGTTGATTGATGAATCCTTCCCGCTGGAGGAAGTGCCTGACGCGCTCTCGATGGAGCGCAGGAAGCACGAGGCTTATGGCGGTTTACGACTGAGGATGTATCTGGGGGGAGCCGCCTATTGCAAAGCGCTCGACAGAGGCACGGCCAAGGACAGGGGGTTCAAGCCGGTGCTCATCACCGGAGCCTCGGGTGGGGGCAAGAGCGCGCTGTTGGCCAATTGGACGCAGGCTTACATCCGAAGGCATCCCGACACCCTGCTGTTCATCCACTACCTCGGCTCGGGGGCGGATGCTGCTGACACGGTGAAACTGGTGACACGGCTGCTCCAGGAGATTGCGCAGGCCACTGGCGATGAACTCAAGCTGGAGAGCGATCCGCAGAAACTCTTGGACATGCTGCCGGAGTGGCTCGCGCGGGCCAGTTCACATGCGCAGCGGGAGGGCAGGCAGTGGCTGCTGGTGTTCGACGGACTGGACAAGGTGTCCTCCCTGCGGGATCTGCGCTGGTGGCCGCAGTTCCTGCCGCCGAAGGTAAAGCTGATCGTGTCATGCCTCGATGGCGAGGTGTTGCCTGCCGCGCGCAAGCGAATGCAATGGACCGAGCTGAAAGTTCGTCCATTGGGGAAACGAGACCAAGCCAAGTTGATCAAGGATTACCTGGCCAAATATAGGAAGGAGATCACGCCCGCGCAGACGAAGCGCGTGCAGAGCCATCCGCTATCGGGCAACCCGCTGTTCCTGCGGACACTGCTGGAGGAGCTGCGCGTGTTCGGGGTCTATGAGAAGCTGGAGCAGAAGCTGACTCACTATCTGCAAAGCCAGACGGTGGACGACCTCTTTGAGCGGGTGCTGGAGCGAATCGAGCAAGACACATCAAGCAAGCACGTCCGCTCTGCGATGGAGGCGATCTGGGCGAGCCGGGCGGGTCTGGCACAGGACGAGTTGCTGGCGATCACGGGGTTGGTGCCTGCGACCTGGGCACCGATTCACAACGCTCTGGACGAGGCACTCTTGGAATCCAATGGCCGTTTCACATTCGGGCACGACTACCTGCGCCAAGCTGTGGAGGACCGGTATTTGCCAGGGAAGAAGCAGCAACGGCAGGCGCACACGAATTTGGCGGAGTGGTTTGACCGGCAGGAAGTAAACCCACGCGTCGCCGAGGAGTTGCCCTGGCAGTGGCAGCGGGCTGGCGAAGAAGAAAAACTCCAAGAGTGTCTCGTGCGGCGGGAAATGTTCGAGGCTCTCTACAAGCGCGAACAATTTGAACTGCTCGGATACTGGCTGACGTTCAAGGATTTGAATTTAGAAGATGCTTATGGGGTCGCTTGGAAAAATTGGACAAGGAACAGTAGAAATGAAGCGGTAAATGCCGCGATGGCATTCCGGCTGGCGGGATTTTTGAAGACCGCTGGCTATTTTGGGACATTGACGGAGAGACTCTATCGAGATTGCCTGCTCTATAGAGAGGCAACCCTTGGCATCGAACACCCAGACACACTGAAAGGTGTCAGCCGGCTTGGAAATCTGCTCAGTGAAAAAGGTGACTATGAGGGAGCGGAGGAACTATTCCGCAGTAGGCTGGAGCGCTTTGAGATAGCGCTCGGAGCGGAACACCCGCATACATTGGGAATCGCCAACTGCCTCGCTTGTTTACTTAGCGACATAGGCAACCACGTTGAAGCTGAAGCGATACACCGCCGTGCGTTGGCTCTTGCAGAAAAAGCCCTCGAAGCAGAGCATCCGACCACGCTGGGAATCATCAACGACCTTGGATGCCTCCTACACAATAAAAGTGACTATGCCGGGGCAGAGCCGCTGTATCGCAGGGCTCTTGAGGGGCGCGAAATAGCCCTTGGATTGGAGTCGCCGGATACGTTGGCGAGCGCATACAATCTTGGGCTCTTGCTCAAAGCGAAAGGTGACTATCCGGAGGCGGAGGTGTTGTTTCGTAGAACGCTAGAGAGTCACGAGAAAGCCTTCGGTCCGAAGCATCCGGCTACATTGAAGATTGTCGCCGTCCTTGGAGAACTGCTCAGAACAAAACGCAACTACGAAGAGGCTGAATCGCTATTGCGCCGGGCGCTCAATGGCTATCAAAAGGTTTTCGGGGCGGAGCATCCAGCCACTTTGCAAATCGTGAACCAGCTAGGAAACATGTTTACGGTCAAAGGCGAATACGCGACGGCGGAGGCACTTGTTCGCAGGGCGCTCGATGGCTATGAAAGACTTTTTGGCTCCGATCACCTAGACGCCCTGAGTTGCGCCACAGACCTTGGCGTCTTGCTCGAAAAAGCGGGACGCAACGATGAGGCTAAAACATTATACGAACGTGTTTATGATACCGGTTATTGCAGATTCGGTCACACCGTTAAATCCTCCATACGGTGCATAAGCCTTTTGGGACGTCTGCTAGCGCGACATGGTGACTACGAACGGCTACATTCTCTTTACTATGGTGCTACACTGATCGAGCAAAGAAACACTGGGGATGCACGGGCATTAATTGCAGTGGGAACTGCCATGATTAGCCTCCTTGAGAAAACGAAAGGCTTGGAAAACGAGGAAACCTTATGCTGTGTCAATAACGTCGCGCATTACCTCAAAGAGAGCGGTGACGTGCAGGCTTCCCTCAAATTGCTGAGAAGGACTGCAAAACATTCTTTCATTGCGGCGATGGGGGTTCGCTACAATCTTGCCTGTTACGAATGTGCCAGCGGGGACCTTGAAGAAGCAAAGAGATTGATTCGTGAAGCAATTGAAGATGACCCGAACGAAAAGGAAGGGGCACTTAAAGACCCCGATTTTGCAGCCATCCGTGAAGAAATTGCTTCCATGACACCGCTTGGAGCAGACGCAGATTTAACGGTGTGCCGCGTGCTAGACCGCGCACAGTGCCTGAATGACGAGGGGGATTTAATCGGTGCAGAAAAACTGTATCGTCGAGCACTGGCTTGCATGGAAGAAGGGCTTGGGGCTGAGCATCACGAATGGTTAGGAGCCATCAAAAACCTTGGGATACTCCTCGACAGAACAGGACGCCGCAGTGAAGCAATTGCACTGTTCCGTGCCAAAATCAATCTATCTGAGAAAGTGCATGATGGAGTGCGTTACAATCTCGCATGCTTCGAATGTCTGGAGGGCAATATTCAGGAGGCGAAGCGCCTGATTTCCGAACATCTCCGCGCTCATCCAGAAATGAGACATCGAGCGGTGGAGGATGGGGAACTCGCCGCCATTCGCGATTACATTAAATCCATCCCCCTCCAGCCTTGTCCATAGCAAGTCCATAACATGCAAATGCAAAGAGTGTTTCACGTATTTTCGGAGCTAATGCAGTCCCGCCTGAAGAAGGGCGTGTACACAACGGAGGACTCCATCCGCTACACGTTTTTTGCTGCCCTGCTTCGCGAGACCGAACTTCGGCCCGAAGACGTTGTTTTGGAAGAACGCCATCCGCATCCTGAAAAATCTGGAGCTGAGATTGATACGTGGATACTTTCTGCTGAGGATCAATGTGGATTCGCCCTGGAATTTAAGTATGACCGCAAGATTCCATCGAAGAAGAACACGCCGACAACACAGAAGGCCGGCATGGTTTTTCATGATCTTTACCGTTTGAGCTTGCTTCCCACCGACGTGAAACGGTTTTTCGTGTATGTGGCCGATTTGGAAATGGTGTCGTATTTTAGGCGGCCGTCCAACGGGTTCGCCGACTTTTTTGAACTTGCTGTAGAAGCCTCCATGCGTATCAACTCATCCTACTTTCAAAGTAGACGAAAAACTTTCGAGAAAGCTCTGGGAATACTTCCGCAGAGAGCGTTCCCAAGTATCGACGTAGTTACCCGGTATTCGGAGATCCTTCCAGATGAGCATCAGTTGCGCATCTTCGAGGTTTTGGCGGTATAAATTCTGATGCACCTCCCCACATCATTTCCAAAAAAGTTCTGGTGGCTTGCCGCCCTACTGCTGGTCCTTTTCCTTGGGCTCGGCTGCTACGGCTGGAAGGAAACGCTTCAACAGGCAGCCGGCCACTACAGTTGGCCGGAGGTGCTCGATCACGCCAGTGAATTGGTGGTGGGTGAGGCGGCAATCGTGGTCGGTCACCAGTATGACCAGCATTGGGCTGTGTTTGCCGGAAAATGGGGGATCAAAGCCGTTCTGGCCGCGGCCATTTTGCAATCGGCTGCAATGATCTTCTGGCGCCGGCTGCGCAGGTGGCGCTTCCGGAAGGTCGCTGGGCACCATGTTTATATCGGCCTCGGATCGCAAAACCGCGAACTGGCCCTGAAAACTTTCGGAGCGGGCGGGAAAGTCGCGGCGGTCGAGCCTGATGAACACAATACGGCGATAGGCAAATTGGAGGACAAAGGAGCCCTGGTACTGTGTGGCAGTCCGAGTGACCCCAGTTTGCTGAGGGCGGCCGGAGTGGCGCGTGCCGCGCGGCTGGTGATTGCCACGGGACAGGACGAGTTGAATGTCGAGGTCGCCGACCAAGCGGCGGTGGTGATCAGGGAGCACAAGAAGGGCACGGGCAAGCCTGTGGACATTCTGGTCTGCGTTGATTCGCCGGACATGCGGGAACTGCTGCGCGGGCGCTGGGCTCTCCTGGAACACTCCGAGCGACTGCAAGCGCGCCTCGTGAGTTTCCGTTCCGTGGCCCTGCGCCATGTGCTGAAGGAGCTTGCCTGCGAACTGGCCACGAAGCCTGATATGCGCGTACGCGGGCCAAGAATCCTGGTGGTGGCCGAGCGGGATTTTACGGAGGAATTTCTCAGGCTGGCTGTTCCTTTTGTCCAAGTTTCCTGGGAGGCGCACCCGCAATTCTGGGTCTGGACACAGCGACCCGGAGAGGAAGCACGATTTGCCCGCTGCTACCCAGCGCTGGATCTGGTGGCGCAGGTTCATTTTATTGAGGAAGAACTGGAAACGATCCTGCTGTCCAAAGATCTTGAGGGACTCGGGTTCGATGAGGCGGTGGTCTTTTTGGACAACGAGGCGAAGACGCTGGCTATGGCAGACCGGTTGCTGCGCAGCCCCAGATTCCAGGTCGCCAAAGTCAGGGCTTTGACCGAGGCGAAGCCGTTGATCCGATTGAAGGGCGACGAACGGCTCGATGTGATGTCGCTTTTTGAACATGGAACAAAATCACCCGAGTTTGGCGACGATGCGCTGGAGCGGGCGGCACAGCAAAACCATGAAGCCTACCGTGCAGGACTCTCGGAGGAGGCCGCGAAAAACAGGTCCAACGCAAGGGAATGGGAGTTTCTGCCGGAAGCGATCAAGGAAACGAACCGGTGGGCGGTTTTGCGCCGCGATGTAAAGAAGGCCGTCTGGGAGTCGGTTTCACCAAGCGAAAAAGATTCCGTCCTGGAATTGCTCAGTCGCTCCGAGCACCAGGTCTGGATGGCCGGGAAAATCCTGGACGGATGGATTGCCGGAAAGCGGGATGACGCCCGGAAAATCCACGACAATATTTGCCCCTATGACGACCTTACCGAAGAGGTAAAGGGCTACGACCGTGATCAGGTGCGCAAGGCGCTCGCTGGTTGACCGGGGCGCTGGCAAGAGAGGATGCGAAAATCAGTCACACGCCGCCGAATAAGTTTTCCTTTCCACGAAATATCAGCTACGAAACTTTCACCTGAGATCGGGAATCTCCGATCAGCGGATGTCCCACACAACCCTAATTATGATTAACAACCAATCCTGTTCACGCGTCCCATTGTGGAACGCCATCATTGCCATCTGCGCGCTTGTTGTGCTGGGTGGCTGCGACGAAAAGACCAAGAAGGCCGCAGAAGTCCTCAAGGAAAAGGCCGAGGACAAGTTCGTGAAACTTGCCGGCGAAGGCGAGGTGGCGCTCAAGCTTTCCCAGCAGCAATATGCCGACATGAAGGAGAAGCTGGTGCGGATCAAAACGCTCAAAACGAATGCGGAGCGGCAGATGAGCGAAGCGAAGGCCAACGCGGAGCGTCTCCGAGCCGCTGGCAAGCCCGATGAGGCGGGGCTGAATGATCGCCGTGCCGAGATGTATGCGAAAAACCTGAGCTTCCTGAAAGAACGCGAGCCTTTGGCGGAAGCCAGCCTGCGGGAGTATGCCGCCGTGTATGAGGAGCAGAAGCAGCAGATCAAGCTGCTGAAAGAGGAGGTCGAGATGTACAAAGCCTCGGGCTCACTAAACGACAATCTCGGCGTGGACAGTCCTGTGGCAAAGCGTGCGGATACGATCAAGGGCCTGATGTCCAAGCTTCAGGAGAAATCGGATCGCGCCAAGGCCTTGTTTGAAGTCGGGAAGCTTGAGGAAACCCTGAAGTAATGAAGGGCTGGACACGTCGCAAAGTCCTGCAGCGGGGCGCACTTGCGGGAATTTCCTCAGCTCTCGGTCTGGCTTCGTGCTCGAAGAAGCCGGAGAGTGCCCATCAGAGGACGCTGCGGGTTTACACTTGGTCGGACTACCTCAAGCCTGAATTGCTCCAGAAATTCGGCGAAGAGCACGGCTGCCGGCTCGTCGCGGATACGTTTGCGTCCAACGAGGAATTGTTCACGGCGCTCGATGCCGGGCTGGTCTCCTACGACGTGATCACGCCATCTTCCTACATGGCGTCCCTGCTCCAGCGGATCGGCAAACTTCAGGCGCTGGATGCAAGCCGGATTCCCAACCGGCGTTTCATGGATGCCGGATACCTCACAACCGCCGCCGATCCAAAGATGGAATACAGCGTTCCTTTTGAGCTGTCGGTCTCCGGACTGGCTTTCGTGCCTGAGCGCCATCGGCCCGGTATGCGCTCGTGGCGGGCACTGGATGAGCCAGCCGTTGCCGGGCGATTCTCCCTGCTTGATGACATGCGCGAGGTGCTGGGGGCCGCCTTGAAACTCACAGGGGCCAGCGTGAATGCCACGGACGAGAAGGAGATTCAGGCTGCCAAGGAAATTGCAGCCGGGTGGATTCGCAAGAAGCGCGTGCTCACCAGTGAAAACTACAAGGCGAGCCTGATCTCAGGCGAAGACTTGCTGGTGCATGCCTACAGCGGGAATATTGCCACCGCCACGGCCGGCAAGCACATGGTGGAATTCTTCATCCCGGAGGAAGGTGTGCCGATGGCTTGCGACGATTTTTGCATTCCGAAAACCGTGACAGCGCCAGACTTGGCTCATGCGTTCATCAATTACTTCTGTGAACCCAAGGTTGCGGCGGCGAACATGGAATGGTCCGGGTATCGCGCGCCGATTCCGGAAGCAGTCGCCCTCCTTCCTACCAGCTTGAAAAGTAACCGCGTGATGTTTCCAGATGCGGCCATGCTCCAGCGCTGCGAGCCGCTTCGGGATCTCGGGGACGGCCTAAAGGTCTGGCAGGCTGCCTGGGGCGAACTCATGGCGATCACCAGCCCACCGGGCCGATAGAATGATTACCGTCCGACAATTTCCAACCCTGCTGCTTGCAACCTGCGCGATCGTCGCGGCCTTGCTGCTCGGAGCCTGCAAGGAGAAGGCCGAGCGTGCGGCTCAGAAGGAAAAATTCCTGACCGAGTTCAATCCGCAACTGAAACTGGTTCGGGAACAGCTTCTTTCGGAGATAACGACCATCGACACAAATATCACCGCCCTAAAGAAACTGCGTTCAGGTTTTAGCGAGAAAGATTCCAAGCAGTTCGTGACTGAGAAAATCGATCATGCAAATGCGCAACGTCAGAAGTTGAAGGAACAATTGGGACGACTCGAAGTAGAGGTGGAAAAGGGAATCGCGCTGCGCGAACTGAACAAGCTCGACGGCGGCGGCAAGGTGTCCGAGGGAACAGACCAACTGCTCGCCGACGCGAACAAGAGCCTGAAAGAATCTCGTGAGGTAACGGATTTGATCGAAAGCCAAATGGGCAACTCCAAAGGTGCCAATCGTCTTCCATCTGACCAGGCTAAGCCGGTGCATGAGGAACGAAAAGCGATTCGCAGCAAACCCCAGCAGACCGTTGAATCAATCACGCAGCAGGCCTACACGGGTTCCCCTATCAAGTTGCGAGTGACAAGAGTGAAGCCCGGCGATTTCTTGGCGGTGAGAGAAGCGCCCGACCTCAGTTCCCGAATGCTCTCCAAAATTCCGGCCAACGCATCTGGCATCCGCCAACGTGGAGCACCTGTGGAAAACGCGGGGACATGGCTCCCGGTCGAATTCGGCGGCGTGAGCGGCTTCGTGAATGCCTACTACGTGCAAGCGGCTCAAGGCGCGGATCGGACACCGGCTGCCGGAAGGTCTGAAGCTGAAAACGTCGAAATCGCAACGCAGCGATTCCCCGAGTTGAGGGTCAAAGACTCCGCGATGAACCAAGAGTTTGTTTCGCGCCATAATCGCTACCGCAATGAGCGCCCGGAGTATTTCGATTCCGCCGATTGGCCGATAACTTTGGCGGAGGAAGTCAAACGCGCCATCACGCCCGGCAACGGCCTGTGAGTTGAGGGGGAGGATACCCGCTGGAACTGAATTTTCGAATGCAAGAGCGTGATTTGATAAGCCGTAAGTCCGTGCCCGGCGATGAAGAGCGGAAACTCATCGACGAACTGACGGGGCTTACCGACATCTCGATGAAGCGGCAGGCGCTTGCGTTGTGCCGCCGTTTCCTGCGGGTAAAATGGAGTTCATCCGAGGGATTCTTTGAGGTGGTCCGCGTCATTGGCATGTTCGGTTCCCGGTCGCGCTGGGCTCCCCGGCTGGAGGTCGCGCTGGTCAGGCAGTCGGCAAGAATGCGAAAGGCGTTGCAGGGCACAATGCTGACCTTCTACGTCAGCTCTGGTGACTGGGATAATGCGGTGCGGTATGCGTCCATGCGCAGGGATCTGCTCCCGCACGAAATCGCCTTTTCGATAGAGGCATTCGCACGTGCCGGGCGTCTCCGCGAAGTTCGCCTTTTAGGCAAGCGGATCGACCGGTGGATTGATGCAATTATCCTCGCCAGTCGCCCTCGCCACTCGATGTACGAACTCGGCTTCCTGTACTATGGCTTCGGGTTCTTCAAGGCGCACGGATACGAAGTTGAGGAACCTTGGCTTCGGGAAAGTGCACGAGGGGAGGCGGTCACCAAATGGAATTGCGTTGCCCCCGACCATCCGCTCGGTTCCGCCGCAGCGTCAAATTCCAGCGACCTGCTCCTGTTCATGGCGCTCGAAAACGTGAAGAGCCGGATTCGATCCATCGAACATGCGTGCAGCGGGAAATTCGTGAGCACCGGCCTTTCGCTGCCGGGTAATCAGGAAAAGCTCACAGCCCGGACACTGGCCCGTTTCGTTCGTCAGCGCCGGATTCTGGAACGACTCGTGCCGGAGAAGCGCCGTAAGGCACTCGGGATGGCCAAGCCTTTGTACGGCGAGTAGGAAAATTATTACACCGTCTCCTTGCCTCCGTGTAATCTGTTCTTCACTTTACATCATCCTGCATTTCTTTTGAATAAAAACACCTCCTCCGATAGTTGCCTTGGTGCGAGACTTTCCGCCGCTGCGCTGCGCGGTGTGTTGGGATCGCTGCTTACGAAAAATCTGTCCCGACAGGAACGCCCCACCCCGATCTGCATCTGGGGCACCCACGGGCTAGGCAAGACGGAGATCGCCATGGAGCTTGCGCGGGAGCGCGGTTGGAAGTTTGCTTACTGCGCGCCTGCCCAGTTTGAGGAGATGGGGGATTTGCACGGCTTGCCGGAACGCGTGAATGGCGCGCTGGAAAAGGACGGAAGCGGTCGCACGGCCTATTCCCCGCCGGAGTGGGTGCCCACAGAAGCAGGACCGGGAATCCTGCTGCTGGATGACATCAACCGCGCGGACGACCGCATCCTGCGTGGTATCATGCAACTGCTGCAGCATTACGAGATGTTTTCCTGGGCTCTGCCACCCAAATGGCAGATCATCGCCACGGCCAATCCTGACAGCGGCGACTACTCGGTAACGGCGATGGATGATGCCATGCTTACCCGCATGCTGCACCTGACTCTTGTATTCGAGGCCAAACCTTGGGCCGCATGGGCTCTGACGGCCGGCATAGATACGCGTGGCATCGACTTCGTGCTGACCTACCCGGAGATCGTGGTCGGGCGGCGCACCACACCGCGTTCACTCGTGCAGTTTTTTACCCAGATCAAAGACATTCCGGCCCTCGCGGACTCGCTGGACTTGGTCTCAGTGCTGGCGGGGGGGTGTTTGGAAGAAGCCACAGCCGGTAGCTTTGTGCGGTTTGTGCAAGACTCACTCTCTAGGCTCCCGAGTCCGGAGGAAATCCTGCTGGCAGAAAGCCCCAAGGACTTTCTGCCCCGCGTGCGGGATCTTGCCGCGGGCACTGGAGGGTTGCGACGGATGGATCTGCTTTCCACCCTCTCCGCCCGCATCGAGATGGAACTGCGACGCGCCTCGTTTCAACCGAGCGCAAACAGCGCCGAAAACCTCATCGAGTTCCTCCTGTGCGATGTCATCCCCGGAGATCTGCGCTTTGCCCTGCACCGGGACCTGTGCTCCGTAAGCATCCTGCCAGTACCGGGCGCACGCACGGCGAACGTTGCCTGCAAGGACAGGCGCGTGGCAACCGCAGTCCTTAAAATGATTTGATGACGACAAAAAGATATAACCCGGGAAAGGTGGATGCGCAGGCCCATGACGCCGTGGCGAAGGCAACCGTGGACCTGCTGCGCGCGGAGCCCTTTTATGCCCATGTGCTGGCAGGCGTGTCCCGAATCTTTGGCGACCAAGTGCCGACCATAGCCGTGTCATGCTCCAGGCAGGGATTTGTGTTGTGGACGAACAGCCGCTTCTTCGTTACCGAACTCAGCAAGAAGGAGCGCGTGGCAGTGCTCAAGCACGAGGTGCTGCATCTGGTGCTCAAGCACTTGTTCCGCTCCAGCCATTCCGACCCCGAGCTGCATAACGTGGCTGCAGATCTTGTGGTGAACCAGTGGGTGGAGCCGTGGCCGCTGCCGGAGGGGGCCGTTCATCTCTCATCCTTCCCTGATTTGAAACTGGAGCCCGATCAAACCATGGAATGGTATCTCGAACGCCTCAGAAAACTCCGTCTGCCAAGCGTTGCTGGAACCGTAGGCCCTCCCGCCATCGGTGGCGACGGAACTCCCGAAGGCGGGTCTTGCATCTTGGACAAACTGCGAGATACCGCCAACCGGCGTGGCGATCACAGCAAGTGGGGGGAGGGGGAGAAAACTTCGGACGCCGATAGTATTTGGAGTGCAGCAATGATGGACGCTCTGCGCAATCTAGTGGCATCCGCGCGAAACAAGCTTAGCCGAAAGGATTGGGGCGACCTGCCCTTGGGGCTGCGCCGCGCGGTGGAGGAAATCGCCGCTCCTCCTGTCATCCATTGGAAGCGGGTGTTGCGCATGTTCAGCGCGTCCTGCAACCGCACCAGGCTCAAAACAAGCCGCCGGAAAACGAGTAAACGCTTCCCGGGCAACCCCGGCTCCAAAATCCTGCGCCTGCAGCATGTCGCCGTGGCGGTGGACACCTCGGGGTCCATTGACAACGAGATGCTGCGACTGTTCTGGAGTGAAATCGTCGGCATTCACAAGGCGGGCGCGGAGATTACCGTCATGGATTGTGATGCAGTTATCCACAATGCATGGAAGCTGCGCCGCCAAAAACCGAGGCCAAATTTTACAGGAGGAGGCGGCACCTGCTTCGACCCCGTTTTCCAGTGGCTGCGAGATAATCATCGAAAAGGAATTGCGGGCTGCATTTACCTCACCGACGGTTACGCACCGCAACCTACCGTTCGGCCACCCTGTCCCGTGTTGTGGGTGGTCTATCGTGATGAAGGTTCCTTCAACCACTTGAAACCTGGTCGGGTGATTTTTCTAAAATAGACGCTCATTTGCATCATGCCCGTCGAATCCGGACTCAAACTTCAACATCTCAAAACACTGCTGAACAGCAGCATCTTTGGTGCCGGTGGTCTTCAGACGTTGAACCTTTTGCCAGCGTTCCCCGCGGATATCATTGACCGGTTTTGGGAAACGCTTCGCCTGAAGCAACGACGCTCCCCCGCCCTGTACATGTGGGCAGACCGCGTGCGGTTGATGCTTGTAGCCGCCGCGACCGGGGAGAGCATTCCGGGGAAATTGCGCGGAGAACCCTTGCAAAGACAGAAATGGATTCGTGGAGAGTGGCAGCGATACAAGAAAGAGCTTTGCCGCTGGACGGAGGCGGTCGAAACGCTAACCATTACAAATCCGGAATGGCTCGACGAAACGCTGGCTGGGCTGGTCCACTGCCTGAACATCCGAGAGCTCATGGTAACGATAGGTCATAATGATGAGTTTGAGGGCCATCCGAGCAACAGTGCATTCGAAGCCCTCATTCCCCTGACAGGGCTCAGAAGCCTGCGCTTGCGCGATTGTTGCCAGCTATCCGATCTCCGTCCCCTGTCTGCGCTCAACGGCTTGCGCACTTTGTTTCTGGTTTCATGTGAACATATCAACAATCTCAGTCCCCTTGCTAGCCTTGCCGAGCTGGACCATCTGGTGCTGAACAACTGCCCCGAAGTCAAGAATCTGAGTCCCTTGGTAAACCTCCGCAAACTCAAGACGCTGATTTTCAGCCGTTGCAATGGGATCAGCGACATCTCACCGCTGGCGAGAATGTCCGGACTTTCACGGCTTGAACTGCATGACTGTGACTCTCTGGGTGATCCGCTGCCGCTAAAAACATTGACGCATTGCAAGATCCGCATTTGCTGACTGGATCACCATGCTTGAAAAGTGAAACGAGACCATCACAATCTACGCTTTATCATTCTTCTCCAGCACAATTACTGCGCACTATGATTCGTGAAGAAATTCACGGGATGCTCTTTGCATCACCGCGACCGGGGTATGACTTTGGACACAACCGTGCGGTGGTTCTCAATGAAGTAAAAGAATGGATAAGCAAGGCCAAGACGCTCGGAGTAAGGTCTGTTATCTGCCTGCTTGATAAAAGGCATTTGAGTTTATACGCCTCGGTGCCGGGAGGATTGCTGAGAGGCTATCAGGCAGCCGGATTGAACGTGGCCCACGTGCCTGTGAAGGATCATGAGGCCCCACCCCTAACGACACTGGAACTGGCGCGGGTAACAGAGGCATTTGAGCGCCTGCCGAAACCGGTGGTGATTCATTGCAGTGCCGGGATAGATCGCACTGGGGCAGCAGTGAAGCATTTGAAAAGAAGTGGCACGAGTGCTTCTGGGTAACCTGACTCGGAAATGCGAGCTTGGTTGTTTGTCTTTGTATTAATGGAGTGCCCGATATTTGACCACGGTTACCTGGACGAATGCTGTCTTGCCTTCGGTCTATTTTTCTTGTGCGCAAAAACTGGAGGGGCATACACACCAAGGTGAGACTTTGAGATCCCGCTCGGCTCACGAAGCGACCGAACAAAGAAACTTCAAGCCGCTTGAACCAAGGCAGACTGATTAATTGGGCTGATGTATTCTGTTGTATGTTTTTTGATGATATACGCAAACGACCTTTCACCGACGAGATAGATCTTTTCACACACCCCTACTTCACGTAAGGTTTCCTCAAGAAGTTTGAGTTTCAAACACTCCTCCCCGGTCCAGATCGAGAGTTTTTTCCGTAAACCTACGTTGTTCTCATCCCTCACCATCTCACGGAGTTTCATCAACAGTTCCCCGAGTTGATTCTCACCCAAGAGTGTATCCGTTCTCCCCTCTACCGATTTCATCCCCCAAAATGGATCCTTTTTCGAGAGTTCCACCACCGACTTTCGTTCGGTCTTCAACAACAGACTCCCAAATTTCACCCAGTGATTTACGAGTTTGAGATGAAGTGTTATTTCCATGATTCTGAATTTGATCTGTTCCCAGTCTCCACGAATACGGTCCTTGTGTTTCTTTTGTTTATTTTTCATCAAAAGTGGATTCTTTTCCCCAAGAATTTCCTTCTGAATGTCCGGATGATCCCCGTATTTCATGACCTGATAGAAGTGTTCCGAAGTGGGAAACACCACGTTGTTAACCTGAAGAGGATACTCGGAAGACATATTGGAGAACCCCCCAAACATTTCCTTCGTCTTATGGAACACGACACACTCATTGATATTGAATTGTTTCATTGGCATAATTGAGTGCTGCTTTCTACCAAATCCGGCTGAGTAAGTCGAGAAACTAATCGCACATGGGCAATATAAATTTGCGACAGCGGATCATTCTGTGCTCGCTTTTCCACATAAAAACTGACAGAAAGCTTGAATGAGAAAAAAAGGAGGTCACAGCGCAAAAGCTCTTACACAACATCGGGAAGGGGAACGTGATATGCACGTCACGGTCATGCTTGGGGAAATGGAAGCTTATTTGAAGGGGAAATGGGGTGAAGGTGTCGAGGTGTCGTGTGAAGAGGTTGTCGGTGAGGCAAGTGGTGACACTGGGGATGGTATCATCACCAAGCGTCACTCCTTTGAGGAAGGACAAATGTGCCGGCGGTGGCTCAGGGTTCGTAAGCACGTAAGAGGTTTTGTTCACGTTGTGCACGCTGGAGTCTGGAGGCGGTGTATCGCACTCTTGGTTGCTGATGGACGGCAGATGGTGGGAGACTCAACCGGAGAGACCAGGCGAGTATCTGAACCTGAAGATTCTTCTCTGATTTTGTGGCAGAATCTGGATGGCAATCGAAAATGTGCCTGGGTAGAAACCCGGCCGCAGTTCTTCAGTCCAAACTAAAGCGCGGACCCTCATCTTTATTACTAAGCACAAATTCATGAGATTCCTGGACTGCCTTTGGAAGCCGAAGAGGAACTCGGGGCATCACTACAGGTTTGCCCATCAGGCTCTTCGCAAGGTTGCCTTTGCGGAGCCAGTGAGGATCTTCGACATTCTTGCCTCGACATCCCGTGCCGGCTTCTTCGACAAACTTTTGTGCGAATTGGACGCGGCCATCCAGGATGACGGCCATCGCAATTTTGCCGGTTCCGATATTCGCTTTTCCGACCACGCTGTCGACGGTCGCCCCTGTGCCGTCCTTCGGATGCCCCCGGCGAGAAATCCAACGGAGGCATACTTCATCGCGATCGTGAGTCGACTGCCGTTGGACCAGCTTTCCTCACGTCTCCATGACAACACTTCGGAAACCCTGATCGATTACTACACGCTGGAGCGCCCAGCGCAGGTTGCAGTGAAATGGGAGAGTGTGTTCTGCGCCTGGACGGGGAACGGCAGGCATTTGAACTTCGGTGCGGGACCCAGGCCGTGGATCAGGCGGTTTGTTCCATTTCTAACCCGCTATATCCGATGCAGATGAACCCGACACGCGTGACTTGCCGCAAAGATCGACTTTTGGAGCCTCTCAACCGGTTCCGCCTGCTACACCGACACGGCCCCGGTCGCCGCATGAATTCCATCTCACTCCTTGCCACCTCGCACCTGCATGAAAACCCTTGCCCGCATCACACTGATTCTACGCCACCTCGCATCACACGACTCCTCGTTCGCCAAGGCCAAGGCAGCCGCCGAATCCGCGCTGGTCTTTGCGATCAGAACAGACAAGCTCACTGCTGCTGATGTTAAGAATCTGGCCGCAATCCTTGAGCCGGACATCCAAAGCATGAGCACTGCCGAACTCTCCGACGATATCCGCCACTCGCTCCGCTCCATGCTCATCGGCTTGGTTGGCAGGGACGCAGAAACCTACGATTTCTTCAATGCCATAGAGAGACAGATGCCAAAAGCAAAGCGAGCCCGTGAGTGAAACGCTGATTACCTGCCGAACCCGCAAGACGGAGTTTCCGCTGACGCAATCGCTTGCGGCACCGCTGGTCGACTGCACCCGCCTCGCATTGCCATGATGAATCGCGTCTTCTGGGGCTGGGAGCGGCCTGTGAGCGAACAGGCGACGGCGTTGCTTTGCAAGGGATTCACCGGCGGGGAACTCGACCTCAGTGACACGCTCATCATCGTGCCGACCGCAGAAGCCGCGCGCCGGTTGAGGGAGGTGCTGGCCAAGGCCACGGCCGCACACGAAGGCGCAGCCGTCTTGCCCCATGTGTGGGTGCCGGAGCGCGCCCTGTTGACGGAGCAAGATCGAGAACAAGCCCCCTCGCATCTCGCTTCGCTCTTCGCATGGGCTCAGGTGCTGCAGCGCATCGACTTCTCAGGGCATCCATGCCTTTTCCCGGAGCCACCCGCCGAGCGCGGCTGGTCGTGGGCGCTCGCCACAGCGGAGATGCTGCTCGACCTTGGCTCCGCACTTGGAGCCGGCGGATGGAACTTCACAAAACTCGCCTCGCATGAGGCCTCGCGAAGCGACCAAGAGCGATGGAGTGAACTTGCCTCGCTCGAGCAACGGTATTTCGCCGCCCTGAAGAAGCAGAAGCTCAAGGATGTGCAGGCACTGAAGCGCGACCGTGCGGCAGATGCCCGGCTGCCAGAGGGTGTGAAGCGTGTGCTTGTGCTCGCAGCACCCGACCTGCCGCCCTTGTTCTCAGGATGGATGGAGAGTGCGGCGAAGCAGGCCGAGCTTACCGTTTGCATTCAGGCGCCGGAGGAACTCAGGCACGCGTTTGATCCGGAGGGGCGTCCGTGCGCGGACTTCTGGCAGCAACCGGCCGCACTTCCCGCGCCGATTGCGGTCGAACACCTGCATGTGGCGGCAAATGCCGTGAAGCAGGCGGATCTTGTCGTCGGGCAAATCGCAAAGCTCGCGCTGCAGGACCGCGCCGCCGTTGGCGTCTGCGACGCGGAGGTCAACAGCGCCCTGAAGGAGCGGCTTGCGATCGAGGATGTGCGCGTTTTTGATCCGGCCGGCGTGACGCCGCAGGCGCAGGGCCTCTGGCATGTTCTCATCTGCGTGCGCGATCTCATTGCATCACGCACGTGGAAGAGTCTGGCCTCATTGCTGCGGGTGGAGGACGTTCGCGCCGCGCTCTCAGGCGGCGGAGAGGGCAGCGGAAGCTCGCTGCTTCAGGCAGCCGACGATTTTGCGCAAAGACACATGCCCATGACTTTGGAGCACGCATTGGAATTGCTGCGTCCTTCGGACCGGCCGGCGGAACAAAAGCTCAAGCTGGTCCTCAAGGAGGCCTTGAAACTTGCCGAGGGCTTTGATCGTCAGCCGCCTGGTGATGCGGTGCGTTCACTGCTTGTGCGGTTGTATGGCGGGCACCTGTTCACGCCGAAGTCCCCCGCTGATCGTGGCATGCTGGAGCTTGCCGAAACGGTGCTCGAAACCGCGCAGGAGGTCACCCGCGAAGCCAAACGCTTCCAGTTGAAGCCAGGGGGAGCGGAAGCCTTCGCGCTCGTCATGGACCGTGCGGGGACAACGATGCTGACCGAAATGCGTGGAGAAGTGGAACTTGTGCTTCAAGGCTGGCTGGAACTGCTCTGGGAGCAATGCCCCTGCCTGGTCGTTGCCGGGCTGAATGAGGAGCATGTGCCGGGCATTCTCGTCGGTCACCCGTTCCTGCCGGACAGTCTGCGTGCCGCGTTACAGCTGCCCAGCCAGGATACCCGATACGCGCGCGATGCTTATTTGTTGCATGCGCTGGCGGCACAAAGGCGGCCGGGTGCGCTACAGTTAATCTGCGGCCAGTGGGGCGAACGCGGCGATGCCCTGCGTCCGTCGCGGCTGCTGTTTCGCGGGCCGGACAAGGAACTGCCAGAGCGTGTGGAGCGCCTTTTTCCCAAGGACGAAGGTCACGCGGTAGCCACCGACCCGCCGCGCTCGCTTGCGTGGAAGTTGCGCCCGCGCATGGTGAGCGTGGATCTGCCACGCGTGAGCGCCTCCACGCTCAAAAGCTACCTTGCGTGCCCTTTCCGTTTCTATCTCGGCACCGGACTCCGCATGCAGCCAGTAAACACCGACAAGCGCGAGATGGAGGCCAACGATTTCGGCAATCTCATCCACGTCGCCGTGCAAAAAATGGCAGCCGACAGGAACATCGCGGCGAGCACGAAAGAAAGCGACATCGCCGACTTCCTGTGCGCGGCTGCAGAGGATGAGGCGCGAAGACTGTATGGCCGCCGGCTGACGATGCTCTTGCGTCTCCAGCTGGAAAGCGCACTGCAACGGCTGCGCAGCGCGGCGTTCCACGAAGCCGAATCACGGAAGGAAGGCTGGCAGATTCAGTGCGCGGAACTCGTGGTCGAGGGCGACTTGCAAATCGCGGGACTGCCGTTCCGCGGCAAAATCGACCGCATCGAACAACGCGAATGCGGTGGCCGCGCGGAGATTCGGCTGATCGACTTCAAGACTTCCGACAAGGCCCAGAAACCGCTCGCCGCGCATACCCGCGAAATCACGGGCCGCAGCCGCTGCCGTGAAGAGGACGCCTGGAAGCTTTTCGAAGCACCTGATGGCCGCCAGCGCCAGTGGCTCGACCTGCAGTTGCCGCTCTACGCCGCAGCGATGGCCGCCAGGGGCGTTGCAAACGTGAGGGTCGCCTACTTCAACCTGCCCAAGAACGTGCAGGACGTGGCGATCACAGAAT
>Ga0194043_1000472_pt1 | contig 22207 bp, 22 predicted proteins | sample JunL4415m_MetaG_FD_161274 | JGI IMG/M metagenome (GOLD analysis project Ga0194043, IMG submission 161274) | Anoxic zone freshwater microbial communities from boreal shield lake in IISD Experimental Lakes Area, Ontario, Canada - Jun2016-L442-15m | ecosystem: Environmental > Aquatic > Freshwater >...
AGATATTTTTGCGCAAATAAAACTGATTCTTCTTTGTTCATAGTTACTCCTTTTTATTACCTCTTTTTGGACCGTTATCTTTGGCTTTTATTCGAATAATGGTTGCTGTTTGAGCCTCTTTAGCCCGAGCTTTGGCAGTCGCCTTTTTACCTTGAACTGGCGCTTGATCAGCAATCTCGATCATCTCTTCGACATCTTCTTTAAGAATATGGCGTTGTTGCAATACAGCAACAATATTTGAAACCGTATAGTAAAGTGCGATAGCACCTGGTAGGTTTATCATTATCAAGAACATCATAATTGGCAAGAATTTAGTCATCGAGCCCATCATAGCCGAGTTCATTTCACTTTGATCAGCCTTTTTACCATCGGCGGCTTCGTTCATAATGTCACGGAAACGTTTTTTAGTTTGTTTTTTAGGCGCAATTTGTTTAGCCATAACGTACTGAGTGGCGGCGGCCAAAATAGCAACGAATAACAGAACCGGCACAACACTAAACTGTGTAGTTTTTGAAGGGAATATGACGGCTTTTTCGGTCAAATTTATAAAACCTAAAAAGTATTGGTTGAATTTATCGGGGTGAGCAATAAGTTCTTTTACTGGGTCGATTAACTTCATGAAACTGTATGTATATTTATCTATCTGATCACGATGAAGTGTAAATATCTGAATAACCTGATAAAGAGCAATGAATATTGGCAGTTGGATGAATAATATTCCGATTGAACGGAATGGGCTGATGTCATGCTTTTTATAAAGCTCCATCATTCGCATGCTTTCTAGTTGTTTGTTACCTTTTGATTCTTTTTTTATTCTGGTGAGTTCTGGCTGCATTTTTTGCATGGCCTTGGTTTGATGAAGCTGTTTTTTGACCAATGGCCACATCGCAAATCTGACTATAATAGTAAATATTATTAAGGCAACACCGAAATCGCCACCTGGTATAAGGCTATATATTCCGATTAAGAGGTTAAAAATTGGTTGGACTATAAGTAGTTGAAAAATATCCACAGGTGTAAAAACTCCAAAAGGGCGCTATTAATTTATTAGCCTATTATAACAGTTTATTGTTATTTTTGTGCTGTCTTGGTGATTTTTTGTATATCTGACTGGTTAAAAAGTTGGCTAATCTGATCTGTCATATCACTATGAGCCATATTTAAAAATTCAGACGAAGAGACGATGACCACTATGTCATAAACCCCATCAAGTTCTGGCATTATATTAATTCGAATGTATTCATATAGGCGCCTACGAATTCGATTGCGTCGGACTGCACTTTTTAAAACCTTCTTACTAACGACAACTGCAAAACGAGTATCACTACGATGCGAGTTAGTTATAGACCTTAAAACTAAAGAATGGGACCGAACAGTTTGTCCGTTCCTGTAAACATACATTAGGCTTTTATGGCCATGAAATCGATTTTTAAAAGGAATCATTATATTAATTATAACCTATAAAAAATACTGCAGTTTGCAGTATTTAATATTTAAGCTGTTAGCTTTGAGCGACCTTTAATACGGCGCCTTTTAATAACAGCGCGACCAGCTTTACTAGCAATACGAGCACGGAATCCGTGTGTACGAGCCCTATGTCGTGTGTGTGGTTGAAAAGTTCGTTTTGGCATATCCGTACTAGTGTACCTAAATCCTCCCCTTTTAGCAAGGTGTTATTTGAATTTTTTTCAATTGGATTGTTTGGTATATAAAAGTTGTCCCCAAATAATAGGCTCTTTTCCACACATTTATTGAGGTGCTATTTAACTGTGTATAACTACCACCCCTATCTTCAGTTATGGTTTATAAAAAATACTGGGTTGTGGAAAACCCTAATATTAGGTATAGTTATAGGTAATAAAGTGAGTTTTTAGAGAGGGTTTTAATATGCATCACGCGTTGTGGCAAAGTGTGCTCGGAGAAATCGAACTGACGGTTTCGCACGCAACATTTACGACGTGGTTTAAAAACACTGAACTTATTGATAAAAATGCAGCCGGTGTGGTTATATCAGTTCCAAATATATTTGCCAAAAAACAATTTGAAGTAAAGTTTAATGATCAGATAAAGGAAGTTCTGGCTAAAAATGGCATCAGACCAAAACAAATAACCTACACCATAAATACAACTGGCAAGCACACTCGTTTAAATCGTGAAACTACGGTTGATAACTCAACCAGATCGACAGTCGATGAGTTATTATCTGTTAGTAAACCTAAGGCAAGTCAAACTACCGTCGGAAACTTAAATCCACGTTATACTTTTGACAGTTTTATTGTTGGATCAAGTAATGACTTAGCCTACACAGCCAGCCAGGCAGTGGCAGCAAATCCTGGCGTTAAGTATAATCCCCTTTATCTATATGGTGGGGTTGGTTTAGGTAAAACTCATTTGATGCAGGCAATTGGTAATGAATTAATTAAAAATGATCCAAAATCACGAGTTTTATATATTAGCTCGGAAACCTTTGTTAGTGAGTTTTTAGATCATATTAGATTTAAGAAAAAAGGTTTTTCTGAAAAATACCGTAATGTAGATGTGTTGATTGTTGATGATATGCAATTTATTGCTGGCAAAGAAAAAACTCAAGAAGAATTTTTCCATACTTTCAATCACCTACACCAAAATAATAAACAAATTATTATTAGTAGCGACAAACCACCAAAAAGTATCCCAACATTGACTGAACGTTTACGTAGTCGTTTTGAAATGGGTATGGCAATTGATATTCAAATGCCGGATTTTGAAACTCGTTGTGCAATATTAAATATTAAAGCTTCACAATCGGGTGTCACATTAAATCAAGAAACAGTTGAATACCTTGCCACTAATATTAAAACTAATATTCGTGAACTTGAAGGCGCATTAAACCAATTACTCGCCTACGCTGAAATGCGTGGTATTGAACCTGATATAACAACAGCTGAAGGATTACTAGGAAATATTCGTCATTCTAGGCCACAACATATATCTAGTAAACAAATTATCGATCGAACTGCAAAACACTTCCAATTAGACCTTAGTGAAATATGTGGTTCAAAACGTGATAAACATATTGTTGTACCAAGACAAATTGCAATGTACCTACTACGAAGTGAATTACACCTTAGTTTCCCAAAAATTGCAGTTGAATTAGGCCGTAAAGACCATACAACAGCTATTCATTCGATTGAAAAGATTGAAAAAGCTATCAAGTTAGATTTTCTTATTCGTGAACAAGTTGCCTCAATAAGGGAGAAATTATATGCCTAATATTGTATTCACAAATTGGGTAAAAAATGTGAACAACCTATGGACTACTAGTTGGTTAAATTGTGTTAATTCATCCACAGTAAAGTTAAATTATATATATCTATATACTAACAAGTGGTTAAAAGTGGTATTTATCCGACTAGATTTACTAATTAAATACACAACCTTATACACACACTTAATCTATAAAATTAGTCTGTTGAATAAAAGTTTTACCTATTATCCACAACACCTATTAATACACCCAATAAATGAAACTTAAAGAAAGGTAATAATAATGGAACTTACTGTAACCCAAGAAAATTTAAATCGTGCACTATCTGCTGTTGGTAGAGTTGCAAGTACAAAAACACAATTACCAATATTAAGTAATATACTTCTTAGAACTGATGGAAATCGCCTACTCGTAGCAGCGACAAATCTTGAAATAGCATCAACTCAATATATTGGGGCTAAAATATCTAAACCTGGTGCAATAACAATCCCCGCTCGTTTAATGTCAGAGTTTATTTCATCTCTTCCAAAAGAATTAATTGAATTGAAAGTTATTAATGAAAACTTACATATTAAAAGTGGTTCATACACTTCAACTATTAATGGTTTTATAGCTGATGACTTCCCTGAACTACCTACGATTAACGAAAAATCATCAATTCAATATAGTATTAAAGTAGAAGATTTTAAACATGCTGTCTCACAAACAATTATTACAAGTAGTAATGATTCAACCCGACCAGTATTAACTGGTGTTTATTGGAATTCATTTGAAGGACAATTATTTCTAGCAGCAACAGATGGATACCGCCTAGCTGAACGAAGATTAGTTGAAACAAAAAGTGAGGTTTCAGCGATTATTCCAACTCAAACATTACAAGAAGTCCTTCGAAATATTACAGATGATCTAGATGAAATTGATATTCTATTTGATGAAACTCAAGTTCGTTTTAGAATTAATGATGCTGAAATAATTAGCCGATTAATTGATGGAAACTTTCCTAATTATCGTCAATTAATTCCAAGTACATCCGAAACTACTGTCACTTTAAATAAAGCAGATTTTATTAGAGTAACAAAGATTGCAGGATTATTTGCCCGCGAATCAGGCGGAAGTGTTACACTTACGGCCGATAAAGATAAAGGATGTTTATCGGTTCACTCCATTGCTTCACAGTTTGGTGAAAATAATTCAGAGGCAAACGCAAAAGTAAGCGCTGATGGTCAAATAACACTTAATTCAAGATATCTTAGTGAAGCTTTATCAGTGGTTGATGGTGATGAGGTAGAATTTAGTTTTAGTGGTAAAATTGCACCGTGTATACTGAAATCTACTAAAAAAGATACTGATTATTTTCATATTATTATGCCTTTAAAAAGTTAGTGATGTGTTGATATGACGGTGGTAAAAAAACTATCTGTTGAAAATATTCGTTCTCACGAGAAGTTCACTATTAAGCTGTCACCTACTGTTACAGTGATAACTGGAAATAATGGTAGCGGAAAAACATCTCTAATAGAGGCTTTATATATTGCACTTCAGGGTACTTCATTTAAAGGTACAGATAACGATATTTTAAGATACGAATCACCTTGGTGGAGAATTGATGTCGAGTTTGATTCGTATATAAAACGTACGATAACGTTCGATCCTAAACTATCAACAGGTCGTAAAAAAATTAATATAGACGATAATCTGACATATAGAATGGCTGCTAAAAATAAACACCCAGTTGTTTTGTTTGAACCTGATGATCTGAGGTTATTACACGGATCCCCCACTAGACGACGTCAATTTATTGATCGTTTTATTAGTCAATTAGACCCATTATATTTAAATGCACTTCATAAATATGAACGTGCTTTAAAACAAAGAAATAACTTGATGAAAAAATCATATATATCAAGCGATGAATTATTTGTTTGGGATATTGCGCTTAGTGAGTATGGTTCATATATTATTGAAAAGCGAATTGCATTTATTGAACAAATAAATAGTAAACTTGACGAAGTTTATAATTCAATTGCTAAATCGAATGATTTGGTTTCGGTTCATTATTCAAATACGTATATTGGCGACATAAAACAAAAATTATTAAATGATTTAAATAAACACATCGAAAAAGACAAAGTTTTAGGATTTACTAGCACAGGTGCCCATAGACACGATGTCATATTCAAGTTTAATGATTCAAGCGCTTTAGACGTCGCCTCACGCGGTGAGATTAGAACTATTGTGCTGGCTATAAAATTTATAGAGGTAGAAATAATCGAGCAAATAACAAATAAGAAGCCAATTATTTTATTAGATGATGTGTTTAGCGAACTGGATGATAGCCGTCAGAAACGTTTATTGTCGTCTGCTGGTCAAATGGTCATAAGTTCGACCACATTACCTAATACTATTAAGGGTGATATAAAAATTATTAATCTGAAGACCCATAGGGTAAAATAATGTCCCAAATAATCTCGTAATCTTCAATACTATAAAAAGTACTGGACCTTAGTTTATCCAATGCGTCACTTTTATAGTCCCATTCCGGCCCAGTTGCTGAAAGATCGACTTCGATACATATGGCGACTGCAATCGGATCATTTAGGTACCGCTGTGAGCGGCAGTCCGATATAGTATAATGTTCCTCTTGGATTGGTAATATTCCGAAAACAGGGTTCTTATTTTCTATAATGGTGCCAAATTTATTTTGGTTCTTAGCATCTATTTTTTCTAGCACTAGATCAGATTCGGCGTTTGCAAGTTTGGAACGGGCGCTTTTTGTTAGTGCTAGTAAAGCCGACGTAAAATCGTATGTCTTGCCATTTTCAACCTCAATCTGTTGCAAGTCTGGGTTAAATTCATCTTCAAACACCGTTACTGTATGTTTTCCTGGTGCAACCGTTAATGTATCTCCATTTTTTATATAGTGTTTGTCGTTATTATCAACTAACACCACGACACTACTAGGTGCTGTTGTAAATTTTATATATGATCTTGGTATAAGTTGGTATATCAAGAAAGCTACATATATTAAAACTAAGGCACCTATACTTATGATTACTATTTTTATTATTTTTCGAATATCTATCACTAAATTCTCCTAGCTATAACACCATGGCCTATGAAACGCGAATCAACACTTCTCTTAACTCCTGGAACTCTTTCATCTTGAGATGCATCAACTACGGGGTACTTGCCACCCACAGATCCTATATATATCTGGGTATGGTGTACACTACCGTCTCTATCAATCATGACATCGCCTGGTTGTAGACTAGATAGTTTGATGGGCTTAATAATTTTATAAATTTTTGGGTGGGAAGTGACGTAACTAAGTTGGGTTGCTGTGCCACAGGATGGATAACCCTTATCGCCGGTCGCACGCATAACGGTCGCAACATAACACCCACAATCAGCTACTGCACCACCGGGGTTATATTTCTTTAGAGCTGCCAAAAATGCTGGTTCTGCGTCGCTTCTTTGGTTTTCACCGTTGCTTACGGGTGTTTTCCTGGCATAGCTTAGGGCAACTATTGCAATCTGATTACCTATGGCACCATTATTGGTTCCAGTTCCAGTTCCAGTTCCAGTACCAGTACCAGTACCAGTACCAGTACCAGTACCTGTACCAGTACCTGTACCAGTACCTGTACCTGTACCTGTACTACCACATGAGTTACTGCCAGATGTTGCATTGTTTGAATTATTGACTTGTGTTTGAGCTGGAGTAGTTGTAGCAAATGTACCAGTGTTTTGGCTAGGAGTAGCGGCGACTGTGGTTGGCCCTGGTGCTACACTTTGGTTTGTTGCCCACGAGTAGGTAAGGACGTCACCACTACCATCAGACATACCCTGCTTAGCACCTATGGCAGATATTGCTTTCGGTGTCAGTCCAGCTACTCGCCCCGTATATTTACTTGGTGTACCTTTGATTGTACCAGAGTTAGGCCAACCGTTTATGTCTGCTCCACTGTAGTGGCCCGGGCTTATTTTGTGAGCTCCTTTTGCCCCAGTCCAAGGTGCGGGACCAGATTCCAAGGCTGCAGCGTTTATGCTCTTACCAGTTCTCTTATTTGTTACAAGAATAATCCTCGGTTTTGCTCGCATCCAATTATATTGAGCATTGTCAAGGCCTTTATTGTACGATCCGCCTTCAACGTTCCAAGACCAAGCGGTCCAATTCCATCGCATGTTAATTGCGTAGTCTCTATAGACTTGTGGTGATTTTGCGGCAAGTTCGTGGAAAGTAACAGTTTCACCAGTTGTTGTTAATCTGCCTGATGAGTTTATCGGATCTTCGTAAGCAACTTTACCTGAATCAGCCGGAAGTGTATATCCGTCTAGTTTGCTGGTACCTGTAGTTGTTGTCCCCGTTCCTGTTCCCGTCCCCGTCCCCGTTCCTGTTCCCGTACCTGTAGAAATGACACAATCATCTGGGTTATAGAATAAAATATCATTTCCCGAATAAAATCCCTCGTCAATCGCCAGTACCTTTAATGGCGTCAGACTGGATAACATGATAACAACTAGGCTGGCATAGATACCAAGTATTCGCAGACTTTTAAAGATTTGTTTTTTCATAACTGTTCCTTTATGTCGTAGGGCTTATCGAATCCCCCTTTGCTATTTTTTTTGAATGAGACTATGTAGGTTTGAATATTTGACGCAAGGAATTTTTTATCAGAGAATAATTGTACATTTACCATGGCTTGAACAGCAAATATACCATCTTTGTCGCCAAATGAGATCACAGAGGTTAACTTAGCTATAGTTTTATTGATTGATGGGCTGATATTATTCAAGCCATAATCGTACACTACACTGTCATCGGTGAAGTATTTTTTTAATCTCGTTTTTCGTGCTTTCGCAGACTCCGAGCTATCCTGGGACACGAAGTTTTCTACAGCCGGTTTTGTGGTTTTAGCGAACTGTTCCATATTTTTTTCAACATAATAATGGTCGGGCGTAATAGAGCTTTTGTCGGAGTTATTTGATTGTGATACAAAGTAAGCAATGCCACCAAAAAATAATATTGCGACTGAAATAGCTATAATAATGTATGTTTTTTTCATGCCGCTACAAGTCCTGCTGTGTTTAATGCGTTGTTGAATGTCTGTGAATTTTCCGATGCAATGAATGTATTAAAAAAGTTGGCGCTAACTTTGTTGTCACCGTATTCTGGTGGTATTTTAAATTCAAAATCTCTATTATGGATTGTAACTGTCCAACCGTTTGCTCTAAGGAATTTTGTAAATGCTACCATTAATGATATAGATCGGTTATGACCTCGCGCGCAACCAATTGATATTGTTTCGCCGCCCAGGAATTTCGGATACCACTCATTTTCCATTTTGGCTAACCAAGCCTTCGCCTTTGATCCCGCAAGGATTGGGTTTTGGACTTCAGGATCAAAGCCATGTTTATTATTTATGATTTTATCAGTCACGTTTTGGACATCCGCGTCAAAACCATTTGTATGGGCCGGGACTGGTCCGTCTTTGTGGCCGTAAGTTATGATTGTTATTTGTTTTCCTGTACCAGTTGGTTTAGTGCCAGTGTTGCCGCTACTTGTTGATACTGGCAACTCTTCATCCATTGTTTTCTGAATACGATGATCGATGGTGTATAGTGCAAAGTTTGCGGTTTTGTCAGTTATCTTGCAGTTATTAGCTTGGGATGATTTTCCATCTGTACATAATTCCATCCAAGTTTTAAGACTTTGCTTAAATTCTACTATTTTATCAATTGGCTCACCAGTCTCCTTGTCAATATCACCACTAGCTACTAATTCCTCAACAACTGTTACTGGATCTTTGTCGAGATATTTAGGTGGTATGCCATATATAATATTGCAAAATGGCCCAGCCGCAACGTCATTGTCTTTTAAGTCTGGATCATCGCACTGTTTATATTCAGCACTTGGGTCTGCGGCTACTGTGGTAGTTGGTTGTACAATAGTGCCAATCGATCCCAGGGCGACCTTACTAATAGTTGCTAGACCGTTAGGTATTGAACTATAGGCAAAACTTGATGTCGTGTAGGGTATTATTTTATTTATCATCATCCCCATCATTGTATTTGGGCTACTTGGGTCAAATGGGCTCATTGTTGCTCTATCCTCTTCGGCATTTGCGATTTGAACTTGTTTTGTAATCTCGGCATATGCAATTGCTTGGTTAACTGACAGAGGCATATTACCACCCTGGTTACCAGTCTGGCCCATTATATGGCTTGCGCCACTAACTAGGGCATCGCCAACGTCTTCGCCACTTAAGTCTTTCGTTAGGTCACCTACAAAATACCCTAATATTGCGTTCATCATAGCGCCGATCGGAACATATTGAACGACCTTTTCTATCATTCCAGGAAGATACTGATCGAGAACGTACCCAAGTATTAAGCCAGCCGCCATATCAACGGCAGCTGCAGCTATAGAGGTACCAAATGAGTTACCGGCATTCAAAGCTAGAAATGTATCAAAAGTTGCGCCTGTTATCGGGTTGGCAGCTACTTTACATGTTTTCTTTCGGGCAGAGCTATTTGTTATTGCCATAATTCCAGCTAGGGCTGCGATTACAGTTGCGCCTGGAGCAAACTTTTTGTAGTTATCAGATTTCATGATTTTATCGTTATTCATTACATAGTTCATGCCATCAGAGTCCATAGCCGACTTTCCGTTTGATGAGGTTTGGGAAAGTGCATTTCCAATTACACTAACCTCCTCGGGGCTTGCGTCTCCAGCTTTTATGGCTCCAAAAGCTGTTAAGAAAACGGCACTATACTTAACTAATTGTGCCAGCTGAAAACCTCTAACGGTTTTAGTTATTAAACCTGGGCCGTCCGACAAAAGGCAGATTGCGCCAACCGCCATTGTAATAGCACTAGTTCCTTTTGAAAGTTTCTTTGCTTCTGCAGTAGCCTCATCGGTTAGTTTTTCTGTTAGTGTGTCCACTGCCTCACTACCACCATTTTTTATAGCTGATTTCACACCATTATCAATATTGATACTATCATCTATTACAGTACTAAGGCTTTTTGTTGTACCTTTATTTAAATCTACATCTGCCTTAACTCTGGTATTTAACCTGTCTGCAACCGTAAAGCCGAATCTCATCTTTATTTTCATAAATGCCGTGTCAGCTAAACTGGCAAATCTTGTCATTGAAGCGTTATGCCAACCTTTACGAAATTCAGCATCTTTTATGCGTATAGTCCTTATCTCTGAAGCTTTTACATCAATTACTTTTCCGTTACTGTTCGTATATCTATATGCGTATGGTCTAGAAATGTTGAATAAACCCTTTGCTACGATTTTATCTCCTGCTTTATCAACTGCGGCTATGCCATTTATTTCAAGTCTTTTCAGAAACTTATTCGAAGGTATTTTGAAACGACAAACAATTAATATGTAATTACAAGAGCCGTTTGTTGGGATTGGGTCACCCATCATTCTACTTTCTATTATTTTGTCTGTTCTGATGGTGGCGCTTGTCTCTTGAATATTAAATTTCTGAACTAAATTTGAAGCTACCGCCATTGGTAGCAGAGCTGATAATGACATACTACCCATCCATGCACCGCCACCCAAAAGGGTAAGAATAATTGCAAGCGCTGGGCCTTTCTTTTTAAGACTACTCTTTGAGAGAAGTGACTTTATGCCTCCTGCGCTAGAGCCACCTTTTGAAACTTTAGTTGACCAATTACCTGGTTTTTCTGGACTTTCTTCGGAACTTTTTACATCTGAATTACCAACACTATTACCTGCAGATTCGGCCTTTTTCAAATCAAGCGCACTATTCATTAGTTTATCGGAATGAATTTGTCCAGGATTTAGGCCATCACCTTTTGGGTTTACCATAATATACCTACACCATACCTTAAATATTTGATCCAGGATTAATATAACTACTTGCGCTTGGACTGCCTAATGACGCCGCACTTATTGGTTTGTCGGCTATTTGCGGGTTAGTATTACTTAGTTCTTTTTCGGTGTCACTTGGTTCGATTTGAATGTGAACATGGTTTTGTCCGGCAAAGAATAAACCTTGTCCAACCGGAAAATTAGCCAGACGTTTAGTTTCTTCCTCGGTCAATTTAAAAACTCCAGAAAGAACGTCAACAGCACTTGGTGATTGTTTTAACAAAATAGACATAGAACTATTGGCGACAATTGCTCGTCCCATTTTACTACCCATGAAATCCTCGACATCTTGTGTGATTGTTGTTAGACCAAGGTAGTATTTTCTTGCGCGCTTGGCTAGGCTGAACATAAAATTTGCTGAATCATCATATTTCATCAATTGCCACGCCTCATCAACTATCAACATGCGTTTCTTTTTCTCGGTACGAATAATATTCCAAATATGACTAAGCACTATATACATAGCAACTGGTCTTAACTCGTCTTCAAGATCACGCGTGTTAAATACAACCATAGTGTTGTTAATTTCAGTATTAGATTGCTGAGAGAATATTCCAGCAAATGTTCCTGATGTATATTTACGTAGACGCTGTGCAAGTGATGGCCCGCTGCCTCCCATATGCAGTAATGTGTCATATAAGTCACTAATTGTTGGAGGTTGTGAGTTGTGAGTTAATGGGTCGCTAGTTATTCCTACTCTGGCATAGGTGTCAATCAATGCTTGATCCAGGTCAGCCTCTTCTGAAGGGTTTAGGGCTGTTAACTGTTCCCCGTTATTCGCATTTTGAGTTGTTGTTCCAAGCATTAATTTTAGTAATCCATGTAGTGTAATTAAATTTGATCGAAGCGCATTGTCGGCCTCGTCGGTATCGATAACTCTTGGCAAATCAAATGGATTAATTCGAGTATTAGAGTTTAGACTTAACCTTATATAACTTCCACCAACTGCCTCACAAAGTTTTTGATATTCATTCTCTGGATCAATGATTATTATTTCGCAACCTGTCATCATACTTCGTAAAGCCTCAACCTTAACAGTGAATGATTTACCTGCACCAGCTTTGGCAAATACTACCATATTGGCATTTTCTAGACTAAATCTGTCGAAAATAACCAAGCCGTTATTGTGCATATTAATGCCGTATAATATGCCGTTTTCTTGCGTTAGGTCGGCACTAGTAAATGGAAAACTAGTACTGATCGCACCAGTATTCATGTTTCGTCGAATTTGTAACTGGTCTGTCATTTGAGGAATTGTACTATTTAAACCCTGTTCTTGTTGACTGCTGGCAACTTTACTAAAAACCATTTGTTGCCCAAATAAAGTTTCAATTTTATGTTGAACAAAGCCTAGCTCGTCTAAGCTATCAGCATATAAAGTAACGTATAATCCATATCGGAAGAATTTTTCAGCCCCAACTTGAATTTGATCACGCAGCTCTTCGGCGTCTCCAATTGCGGCCTCTAAACCTGGATCACGGGTCTTACCTTTTTCACTGTTGACAGTCATTGACGCTTCTAATTGAGTAACTTTTTTACGCAGATTACCTAAAACCACTTGGCTTTCAACTGGGTACACAAACATACTAACGTCAAGAACTTCATCAATATTTATTAGTGAGCTTAACCAACCTGTATATATTTGTCTTGGATAACCATAGACGTATAAGGTTCGTCCGTATTTTGTACCTAGGCGAAAATGCGAAGAGTGAATTTCAAGACTGCTTGGAGCGATTAGGTCACGTAATGTAGTAATACCTTTTAAAAAGGCTTGCTCAACTTCGAGCTGTTCGCGTTCAAGTTGAGCAGAAGCAATGTCATTAACTCCCGGTTTTTTCTTTGCCATCATAACGCTGCTCCTGTAAGGTTTAGTGAATCACCATCACCTTTTTTTACATAAGTTGCGGTTACGTCATCAAAATCACCCAGTGGTTCACGCACTGCTGTATCAGGGTTATAAAAATTATAATATAACTCGCCTAATTCTTTTGTATTCAATTGTAGGCTTTGTATACCCATCTGAAATAAACCAGCCATTACTCCATCAACTCGATTTTTTATCTCTGTTTTGGCTTTTTCGTAAGTTACCGTATCTATCTTTGTAATAGAGTTAGGTTTAGAAAAAATCTTTCCAAAAAATCCCTTACCTTGTTCGACTATATTGCTAACATCTCCCTGAGGGTAATATGGAATGGCAATAAAAAACGATTTATCCATAATGTTAGCTTCTTGGGATAATATATCAACAAAATTAATATAATCATCCATTAAAACGTTTAACAACATATTGTCTTGGTTGCGACGTATTTGTACGAGTTTATCAATGTATGGTCCAATATCGACACGTTGTGATCTGATTAGAATCTGTACAGGATGATTTAATGCGTTCAAAAAGTTTTGATAACTATATTCTACACCTTCACGTTCACGACTACTCATAAGGTCGAAATTAATTGATTTACATGCAACTACTGCTCGAAATGAACCATCGGCCATAATAACCATATTGTCGCGTACCTCAGATAATAAAAGACTATTTTGGGTTGAATTAGGATTCTTTGGTTTTGGTGCTGGTTGAGCATTAGGATTGCCCGAACCAATAACATTAGGACCACCTGCAGTGGGGGTGATTGGAGCCTGGGTTGGTATTTGATTATTTGGTGGCACGTTTGTTGTTTCCCACTTCTTGCAACTATTATTACCGAAGCTTGATTATTACCTCGTTGACGTCTTGTTTTTCTTGGATACGTCTAGCTTCGTTAGCAATCGCTGCTATCGATAAATCATTATTACTAGCAAGGTTAATTATACCAGCTGCTACCACCTTTTCGCTAGTGTTTATTGTTTGTTTTGCATTCATTTTTTCCTCACCAATTGGTTGGATGACAGCTTGTTGAATATTTGGGTATGGATCATAACTCGCAAGTTTATCACCAGTTGTTTCAGGCGCTGTGGTTGGTTCTGGTAATGGGACTCCACTGAAGTAGTTCGAATTATTTGTTTGGGTTGTTTTGTTTTGCATCATTCCTACCATATCTTGATGTCTTTGAGCATCACTTCTATTTAATTTGTAATCTATATTTTGCATAGTCGAGTTATTTATGTCTAGAACGTCCGAAGCTTGTTGAGCCTCATAATATACATCAGTGTTCATTGCGCTATTTGGGGCTTGAATACCAGGTCCTCGTACCGACCAGCCTTGTGAGTCTACAATTTCAGCAAGGTAGCTAAATCGACGCTCTGCCTCGTTTTTTGTTAAATCTTTTGTTCGCGAATACTCAACAATTTTTGGTACAGTTATTTCAATTAATGATTCAATTCCGTCTGGATCCCATAGCCTTTTGTGTGGCTTTAGGTAAAACGAAACAATTGCCGCCATGTATATCTCCATTGGTTGGTCTTTGCGTAGTGGCAAAGCCAATGCTCCAAAAAATATTATTATTGGAATTGGAATAATTGAAAGTGGTATGAATAATTGCCACAACCCCCAGGCAAGGGCAATAGCTAAAACGACAATTACAAGATAAATAAACTGGCGAAAACTAAAAGGACCGATTAGTTTATCATCAGCTTCGACATCTTGGGGTACTTTATATTGTGCCATTGTGCTTATAGTATAACAAAATGAATGTCTTTATGGTAAGAAAGAAATGCATCCCTTTTATTAAGCCAATGAATCCAAAATTGCTTGTAGGTGTGGGACTTTTTCATCAACAATTTCATTTCTAACATCTGGATTATTTAAAGCAGCTTGAACTGAAACTCTTAGTTCGTCTTTTTGTGCAGTTGATAATAGTGTTGGATCGGCAGCAAGGGCGGAACCAAGTGTATCACCCCACATTTCAACCTCTTCAGTCTCCATAGCAATAAATGATTTTGGTGCTACTTTTCCACCGCCTGCTGCAGCTATAATGCCAGCCTCGAAAGTACCAGTGGCTTGTCCAGCGCTCAGAGCTCCTAACATACCTCCACTAATAGCTTTTGCCTTCTTTGATGAAGATCCTACTATTCTACCAAATGCTTGTCGCATCGTGAGTGTTTCTGGGTTAGTTGCAGCTGGAGGTAGTGAATCCATATAATTTAGAAGTCTAGCCATGGAATTATTTGATCCAGTAGCAACCACCATTTTCATAGCAGCTTCTCTTTCTTCAGACGTTGGCTCTAAGCCGGTTCTTGGGTCTAACCAGCCTGGCGGGCTTGTTGCAATGTCCATCAATTCTCCATCCGTACCAGACGTATATCCTCCTGAAGTGTACAAAGTCTCAGCTGCACTGACAGTTTCTTGTCTAAACTGCGCCTGAGCTGAAGTTGCTTTGGCTCTTACTCCTGATATTCCCTGTACGCCTCTCACGCCTGCTGATCTATAGGCAAGACCACCCGGTAGTTCAGCCCCTGCAGCGATAAGAGCCTCAGCGACGTCTTGGTTTTGCATACTAGTAGCTGCAGCCGTGGCTGATGCTACTGCCGAGCCTTCTAGTACATCTGTCTGAAGTTGTGTTCTTAAGCCGGGATTTGTTGTGGCAATTCGGGCTGCATCAGCACTTAGTATGGTTCCAGGTCTGTCAACAGCCTTAAGCTCTTCGATAACCTGCTTTGTATGTCCCTGGGCAACTTCTAATGTTCCTTTTGCTGTGGTGTTTGCGACTTTTGCATCGATTACTCCGGCTACGCCCTCAACTCGGGATGCTACTTCTGCCTCAGCTTGCTCTAGATTCTCTGTTGTAATTGTAGTCTGATCTGCGCTATTGACAAGTTCGGCGCTTGTTGCCGCGTCAATTCCCGGTACGTATTGACCTGCAGCGGCTTGTTCTATTCTGGTTTTTGTCACTCTTTTGGCTGATTCAAGGTCTTTGGCTGCTGTACTTCTGGCTGCTCTAACCTGTAATAAACCTGGTTCTATGCGAGTAGCGGCACGATCTTCTGCAGTTTCTGAACGTTCCTTTGAATCTTCTCTCCTGGCCCTTAGCGGGTCAAGTGTTGCGTCTGCAAATTGACGTTCATTATTATCATGCTTGGATCTTTCATTATCTTCCGTTGACGCATATGTCCTTCTATTCGCTGCAAGCGCATTATCATTTACCAAGGTGTCAATTTCCCTATGAGCATCTGCCAAACCTCTTTTTGCCTCTTCTCGGTTGTATGCCGAGCCCCTAATACTAACTCTTCTATTTAATCCACTCTGAATACCAGCATCTGACATTGCCCTATCTTCCAGTTTATTAGCAGATGTCTCTCTAATATTCGCACGCTCCATTTTTCTTGCCGTTGAAGCCCTAGCATGACGTCGGTTAAAACCAAGCACAGGGTCTGCCCATCGTCCAAGTCGAGTGCGTGGCCCAGCATCTGGATCTGTATATAGTGCTTGAGCTGTATCCGCTCGGTCTTTCATGGCATTTGTGATTGGTGCGCGGGCATTCTCGGCAATCCTACCTAATGCCCCGTTTATGCCTGATAGTATTGGGCCACTCTGTCTCAGTAGAAACGGTAGTGAAAATAACGGCATGGTCAAAACTAATAAGCCAACTAAGACAGGCCAAAATTGACCCGGTCCAGTAGCTACGATTATACTTGAGGCAAATTTTGCTCCTCCGAAAACTATTGCTGCCATTGGGTATAGCAATAACATTGACATCAATGCGTCTTTCCATTTTTTAAACCAAATCTGCGTATTTGGCAATAAGTATGCTACAAACGCCAGTGGTGCCAAGATGGCAAGGATAGGTATGATTGCTTGGCGAACTGCTAAAGTCAAAAGTGCTGCTCCTAAGCCTAACATACCCATAAATGCACCAGGCATTAATAACATAAAAGCTGCACCAGGTGCCAAAGCGGCTATACCTAGGACTATTGCGGTTGAAGCAGCCCCTGTAAAAATAATTGTGAGTAATGGACCCCATTCTGGCACAGATCCTTTGACTACAAAACTTGTCAATATAGTATGTAGACTTGACCCTACAATATTTGCAAGGTCTACAGCAACTTGGATTATTATAAAAGACGTATTTACACAAATTGCACAAATAATAATACGTGGTAATAATTTCTTTATGCCATAATTACTAATACCTATACTAGTAAGTTGAGAGAATATTATTATCATGAAAAATATTGCAAATAGTACGTTTGCAATATTTCGAATTGTTCCCCATGCTTCGTATATCGGAGCCGAGTTGGTAAGTGGGTTAACTAATAACAATCCATTAACAGCCCCCCACATAGTGTCATTTAATCCAACCAACGCGTTAACAATCGGACAAACCATCCAACCAACGCCAGTTACCACACTGCCGCAGGTGGCGGCTGCGCTGTTTGAACCGCTATATAAATATGATTGAGTTTCGTCAAGATCTATAGTCAGCTTGGCGTTCTCGTTGGCTTTTTTGAGTACAGTAGCGGAGCATATTGATAATTTGTCGAAAATACATGCTTGATATATTACACCTGTGGTAGCCTTTGTGAACAATGCGGTCAATGAAACTGTGCCAGGTTTTGCACCTTTTACATATGATTGTGCGCTGGTGTTTACTAACAGCAACTTATCGCCGCTGGCTACATCTACCATAGTGACCGGTACGGGGCCATAGGTTGTGTCTACGGTCGGATCTGTAACTTTCATTCTAACTGTTACTAGAATATCTTGGGTTTGAATTGGTATGGCTGCGCCAGTGATAGTTAGGTTTACTGTGCCACCAACAAGTTTCCCTGTAGTCGAGCTCTTTGTTACTGTAACATTTGAACAAACAGTGTTGATACATACTGTGTATTGTCCATCGGGTTCGACGTCAAAGAATGCTGTTTTTAATGATACCGTAGAGCCAGCACCTGCACCAAGATTTCCGCAAGTCATAACCTTACCAAGCTCGCTTCCGCCTGAATTTTTTAAGGTTACTTCTATTTGGTTGATTAGGCCTGATGGTGCTGTGACATTTACATTGATTGTAGCTTTTGGTTGTACGTTTGGTTTTTGATTAATAGGGTCACCAGTCAAGCTACATCCAGTTTCTGGCGTGTAGGCGAATGCCTTCGGGCTAGATATGATAGTAATGAAAACAAAAATAGTAATAACTAGAATAAACAGGTAAATTCCCCGTTGGCGAGAAGAAATATGCATGCCAAAATTATAACATAAACGGTTTCTATTTTTCTATGGTTGTTGGAGGCTACCAGATCCAACTGGATTGATGTGACCAATTTGTCCTAAGGATAAATTGTTGCCGATTGATTGACGCGAATACAGAAACTGAATTGCACCGATTACTTCACTTTTTTTTACGACAGCTTCTCTATTATATGTTGTTGTTGTCAAAAGAATTTCGGCGTTTGCGCTGAACTTGTTGACAATACCTTTTTCGTCTGGCTCACCCTGTGCAGAAACGTATTCATTGATATATGTCCCCATAGGGTCATGGTAAATAATACCCTTGCCGATTGTGAAGTTTGTATTTGAGCCGTGCTCATCGACTATTGCCTTACAGGTATCCATCAATGTATTAATGTATTTGTAGTCTTCTTGGGATTCTCTATCTGAACAATAATTAATAAATTCGTAATCTATAATTTTTTGGATTTCTGGGTTTGGGTTTTTTGCGAGAGCGTTAATATATAGGGTTAATTGTGGGGCTGTAAATTCATTGAATATCCATGTGGCATTGTTTTGACTAATCTCTTTGTTTGGGGGGAATTGGTATTGTTCAAATCCAATTAATTGGCTAGATTCATCCATCGGTGCCGACATATCGTAGTTATTAATTGATTCATTAGATATCAAAACACTTTTGCCAACGTCTTGGCCGAAGGATTTTTCGGCGTAGTATGTCGATATCGGGTCATCATACCTTGCCCCATATTCAGCTACAAACTCTTTTGCTTCTGCAGGTATTTTAATTTCTGGGTTTATAGTGGTTTCTCTAGTTGTTTGTTTGTGTTCAGCAGAAGCATTAATTTTTGCGCCAATGCCAACGGCTGAAACTAAAGCAAGCGCAACACCAGCAACTATTAGAATTGTTCTATTTCGTTTATTTTCGAAAAAATTATTTTCTTCATCATTATTATGTTCCAGTTTGATATCTGGTTGATAATAATTTGGTTGGCCCGGTTGTTCTGGTTGTGCCATTTTTTACCTCACATGTTTGTGTAGCTATTTATACACTAAAATACCAATAATACAATAAATGTTAACTTTTTGGATACGCAAACACTTGCGTATAATGATTTTTTATCGTATTTTATAGATAGGCATGAAAATAAAACAAACAATACTACTAATGTTAACAATAGGCATTGCTAGCTTGTTTTTCGTACCTTCTGCATTTGCCAAAGACTGCACAAACCTTTTGTCTGATGAAACCTGTTGCGCTGGTGTCGCAACGTCAATAATAAAATGCAATTCAAATGGTACTGAAACTGAACTAGAAAAAACTGGACTTTGGGAAATTTTACTATTAGTTTTCAATATACTAACCGCAGGTATCTATATTGTTGGTGTTGGTGGTGTAGTTTATGGTTCCATAATGTATACCAGTGCAGGTGGCAACCCAGAACAAGTTAAACAAGCCAGAACTATAATATTCAATACAGTCTTAGGATTAATATTTTACACACTAATGTTTGCACTACTTAACTATTTAATACCAGGAGGGTTGTTTTCTCCATGACCTATAACAAGTATAAAAATGTAAAAAACTGGGTGTTCTCAATAATTTTTGTTGCTTCATTCGGGGGATCATTGATGACCGTGGCAATACCGCAAACTACATTTGCAGTGGTAGAATGCAATTCTGGTTTTTTGGGTTTTCCGGCATGGTATAGGGGTTTGACTTACATGGATAATACGGGTAATGCATGCGCAATCGAGGGGCCTGATCCTAAGAAAGAAGACAGCTTAAGTATATTTATTTGGCACATCGTTTTGAACGTACTAGAGATTGCTATTGTTGCAACTGCTTATGTGTCAGCCTTTTATACTCTATATGGTGGTTTTTTATTTATAACCAGTCGTGGTAATCCAGAGGGTGCGGCAAAGGCTCGATCAACGATGCTACAAGCTGTAATAGGTTTAATAATTTCACTTATTGCCGTAGGAGCTGTAAACTTTATAGTAGATGGGATATTAAAATAAAAATGACTATATTTAAATTTTTAGCACAGGTGCCGAAGATTCCAATTGACAAACCTCCAATTACTGCTGACGCAGTATTATTAAATGTTTTAAACATAACATATTTCGTGGCAGGATCATTAGCAGTCATAATAATAATTCTAGCTGGTTATTCATTCACTACGGCTGTTTATGATCCTGCAAAGATAACTCAGGCAAAAAATGCCATACTCTATTCAGTTGTTGGACTAATTGTCATCATAGTGGCTTTTGTGATAACACAATTTATAATGGGGAAATTTTAAATGAAAAAAATTAAATATTTAGTTTTAATAACTGGCCTAATATCTTGTTTGGGTTTTGCTATGTTACCATCATTTGTTGGTGCAAATGCATCTGAAGATGCTTGTAAGATTTCGCTAACATCACCACTTTGTACCGATCCACCTATGACTGCACCTGAATTTGTTCAAATTCTTGTAAATACCCTACTTTACATACTTGGCGCTGTATCAGTCGTTGTAATAATCATTGCAGGCATCTTTTATACAACTTCTCAGGGCGATCCAGCATTAATTACTAAAGCAAAAAATACTATTTTATACGCAGTGATTGGATTAATTGTAGCAATATTGTCGTTTGCTATTGTAAACTTTGTTATTTTCAAGCTTCAAAGCCCAGCTAGTGGCACAGGTACGGGAACTGGAACAGGTACGGGTACGGGTACAGGAACTGGCACAGGTACGGGTACAGGACCTTAGTTATAAAAATAGAAACATTCATGGAAATAAACCGCTAGCCTATTCACAACCAGTCAAACATCTGCTATAAAGGTAATAAGTATTAATGAAAGGAATCAAATTAATGAAAAAATCAATAAGAGTTATACTTGCTGGATTGCTAATTGTACCAGTAATGGCACTAGGTATAAGTTTAGTTTCGCCATCTGTTCAGTATGTTTCAGCTCAAAGTAGTATAAAAGATGGCGCATCAGCTGCCAAAGGGACAGATACACCTGATACTCTGTTTGGTGGAGATGGTTCTGTTTTTAATAATATTGCAAATGCCGCCTTGTATGTTATTGGTGCGATAAGCGTATTGATGCTGATTTATGGTGGCATTAGATACACTATTTCAGGTGGTGACACAGGCGCAGTTACAAAAGCCAAGGATACAATATTATATGCAGTTATTGGAATTGTCGTTGCATTGATGGCGTATGCGATTGTAAACTTTGTACTAGGTCAACTAATACCGTCTTAATTTTTTAAAAACCATTAAGCAACTTTTTTTAAAAACCACCTAAATGAAAGGTGGTTTTTAATATTTTTTGAAATTTACAAATTTAATCACAAGCTGTTTATTAACAATTGACATAATATCTGTTATAAATAGTAGTAAGAATTAATTTGTAATTCGCTTTCGAAATAAATAATACCGAAAACGAGAAGGAATCAAAAAAATGAAAAGATCGATAAAAGTAATATTAGCTGGATTCTTGGCTGTTCCAGTGCTTGCGATTGGTGTATCAATATTCTCACCAGTTGTAGAGTCAGTCAACGCAGTTGTTTGTGAAGACGGCACTACTGTGGAGGATGGTTCACTTTGTGCAAAACCCGAAGATGTTCCTAGTTGTTTGTTCGGACAAGACTGTGTTTTCACTAAAATTACAAATGCAGCTCTTTACGTCATAGGTGCAATAAGCGTATTGATGCTGATTTATGGGGGTATTCGTTACACAATATCTGCAGGTGATGCTGGCGCAATTACTAAAGCCAAGGATACAATACTATATGCAGTCGTAGGGCTAGTGGTTGCAGTATTAGCATTTGCAATTGTGAATTTTGTACTATCTTCATTGATGTAGAAAATATAATAATATATAAAAATATCCGTCGTTTATGCGACGGATATTTTTATATAATTAATTTTTTTGGTTTATTGAATC
>Ga0194043_1000473_pt1 | contig 22194 bp, 17 predicted proteins | sample JunL4415m_MetaG_FD_161274 | JGI IMG/M metagenome (GOLD analysis project Ga0194043, IMG submission 161274) | Anoxic zone freshwater microbial communities from boreal shield lake in IISD Experimental Lakes Area, Ontario, Canada - Jun2016-L442-15m | ecosystem: Environmental > Aquatic > Freshwater >...
CTTCTCCCGGCCCGGCAGTGCAGTGCCATAGTTGGTCGCAAAACGAATTGGACAAGTTGGAAAACTTATCCCACAGGGAATCTGGAGAGCCGGGATCGGCACGGCAGGATGCCGGGCATAGCACCAGCGAGCGGCGGCTCGCCAAGCAACAACGACACGAAGTCGTGTGTTGCGTGCAGAAGGCTCACTTCTCCCGGCCCGGCAGTGCAGTGCCATAGTTGGTCGCAAAACGAATTGGACAAGTTGGAAAACTTATCCCACAGGAGACAGCAACTGCTCTGCCGAACAGGATTGGCTGCGTCCCTTTTTTACCCGAGCCCGTCACTACCCGCTTGCGCCGGCTGGCCGGCTGAGCCGCGGCAGGAGCGTTGCCACGAACATGAGCACCGCCACTGCTACCACATAGGGGAGCGTATGCGTGCTGTTCAGCGCGAAGAGCATCGAGCCCACGAAGGGCCCGAGGATTCGGCCCAGCGATGAAAACGACTGATTGACGCCAAGCACCTCCCCCTGCCGATCCGGATCGGCGTTCTTCGAGATCAAGGCCGACACTGAGGGATTCACAAACGCAAAGCCAGCGACAGCCATGGCTGACGCTGCATAGAAGAGCGTCTTGAGCAGGCCGGCATCACCCTGCCGCCCAGACACGCCCCAGGCGACCAGCCCCACGCAGGCGAGCCCGAGCATCATCATGGCTATGCCCGCCGTCAGGAGACGAGTTTCAGGGAGCCGCTTGGCAAGCGGCCGATAGATGCCACCGGCAAACATCAACATCAGACCGATGAAGGCGAAGACGAGGAAGTTATCGTCGTTGTTCATCTGGAAGGCCGCTTCGGTGAGCCGGGCGAGCGTGGCTTCAAAATTTGCAAACGAGAAAATCGCGAGGAAGTAGATGAGCACGAGAGCCCCTACCTGTGGCATCTGTAGAACGGCCGCCGTGCGGGACATGCTCGGAAACTCCTTCGCTGAGCGGACGCCAGGCCGACGGGTCTCCTTGAAGATGAAGAATGCGATCAACAACGCGACAAACGAGAGCATCGACGCCAGTGCCCCCACGCCCCACGGGCGTTGGCTAAAAAGTGCCAGGCCGAAGTAGGCGATCAGCGGCCCGAGCGTGAAGCCCGCGCCGAAGGCGATCCCGATCAGGGCCATGCCGCGGGCCCGGTTGGCGGGCGTGGTGCAGTCGGCGATCACGGCAGCCGCAGTACCGACGCTCGCGCCTGCGATGCCGGCACCCACCCGCGACAGCAGCATGAGCGCGAGCGCGGTCGTGGCCCGGTCAGTCGGGACCGTGACAGCGAAGCCATAGAGGGCGTAGAAGACGACGGATCCCACGAGGCTGAGCAACAACATCGGCCGCCGACCGATGCGATCAGAGATTCGGCCCCACAGCGGGCTGAAGATAAACTGCATCAGCGAAAAGACGGAAAAGAGCACGCCGATCGTGACGCCGGCAGCGAGCGGCGAGAGGCCCAGGGCTTTGAGATAGGGCTCCGCCTGCCGCGGCATCACCGGCAGCACGATGCCGAAGCCGAGCAGGTCGATGAAGACGGTCAGAAAAACGATCAACAGCGCACCGCGGGAGGCCTGTGCGGCGGGTCCGTTTTCCGGTGAAGACGGCGATTGAGTCGGCGCTGGAAGCTGGGGCGAGGCTGGCATACTGATAGCTTGGGGTCCGACGAGGGACGGGCAATGTTGCGGTTTGAAGAAGCTCGCTGCGGAGGGCTGCAGCGGCTCGCGACGGGATTGGTACACTGCCCGGCAATGGCTGACAATCAGACTTTCGACCGTCAGGGTCCACCGGCAGACGCTCTGAGCGTGTCGGAGGTGACGTCGCGCGTCAAGGAGTACCTCGAGTCGCGGTTCTCCGACGTCTGGATCGTCGGCGAGGTCAGCAATCTGGTGCGGGCCTCTTCGGGCCACATTTATCTGTCACTCAAGGATGAGTCGGCCCTGCTCCGCGCTGTCGTCTGGCGTGGCATGATTCCCCAACTCGCGATCGAGCCGGCAGACGGCCTGCAGGTCGTCTGCCATGGCCGGATCGAACTCTACCCACCCCGCGGCACCTACCAGCTCACGATTGACCGGCTCCATGCTGTGGGCACCGGCAGCCTCGAGGCCCGCCTCCAGAAATTGCATGCCACGCTTGAGCTTGAAGGCCTCTTCGCCCCGAGCCGCAAGCGACCGCTGCCGATGTTTCCGCGGCGGATCGCCGTGGTCACCAGCCCCACCGGCGCTGCGATCGCCGACTTCCTCAAGATGCTCTTTTGCCGCTGGCGACTGGCCGAGGTGATCGTGGTGCCCTCGCGGGTGCAGGGCGCCGGGGCGGCGGAGGAGCTCGCCCTTGCCCTCGCCACCGCCGCGCGGATCGTGCCCGCCGTTGATGTGATCGCGCTGATCCGCGGCGGCGGCAGCCTCGAGGATCTCTGGAGCTTCAATGAAGAGGTGCTCGTGCGGGCGATCGCCATGACGCCAATTCCGGTCGTGTCGGGGGTGGGCCACGAGATCGATATCACGCTCGCCGACCTCGTCGCCGATGCTCGTGCCTTGACGCCCACCGATGCCGCCGTCCGAATCGTGCCCGATGGAGCGCAGGTGGCGGCCACGCTCGACATGCTCGGCGGCCGGCTTGAGACAGGCCTGCTCCGCCGCATCGACATGGCCCGCGATCGGATCGGCCAGCTGGCTCGGTCGCGGATCTTTGCTGATCCCGATCGGCTCGTCCGCGACCGGGCCGCCACGCTCCAACAGCACTCGAAGCGGCTGCTGCGGCTGGTGACAGGAGCGGTTGACCGCAGCCGCGAACGGATCGGCGCAGCAGCAGCCCGACTTGAGGCGGGCAGTCCACTCAAGCTGCTCGCCCGCGGCTGGTCGGTAACCTGGCTCGATGCCGACCGGGCCGCGCTCAGCACAGCAGCGACAGCCCCCAGCGGCACCGCCGCCCTCAAATCAGTGGCCGGCGTGTCACCGAACGCCACGCTTGTCACGCAACTGACCGATGGAAAAATCTGGAGCCGTGTAGAAAGGATCTCAACCGATGCCCCTTCAACCTGAAGAGCCCGTCCCGCCTGTGGCAGTGCCCTTTGAAGCAGCGCTGGCCGATTTAAACGACCTCGTAAACCGTCTGGAGTCGGGGACGCTAGGCCTCTCCGAATCGATCGGTGCCTATGAACGGGGCGTGTCGATTCTTCGTCACCTGCATGAGCAGTTGGCGGACGTTGAGGAACGCGTGCGGCTGCTCGTGCGGATCGACGAGCAGGGGCGACCGATCCTCGAAACACCCGGTGTTCAGGCGAGCGCCGAAGAGTCGGCCACGGACGGCAGCCCGGCCGGCAGACGGTCACCGCGAACCGCACCCAAACCAGTCCGGGCCAAACAGCTTCCGGGGATGGACGAGGCACCCTGAGGCGTCTATTATTCCCGTTCGCATTTGCGAGCAGCGCGGTCTACTCCGCTTCCGGGGAACTCCGTGTCGAACTGGCTCCACGTAGGCACCCCGATCACAGGCACGATCGAGATTGGCAACTCCACCATGGTTGCAACGAGCGACGCTCCGAATCTCGATGCCGCAGTGATAGCGTCGCTGGAACGGGTCCGCACATTCATCGATCCCCGCCTCGACGCGGCGGCCAAGGGCTCTCCTGAGGCAGCCGCTCGGCTGCTCGAAGCAGTGCGGTATGCACTGCTCGCGCCCGGCAAGCGATTGCGGCCGGCGCTCGTGCTCTGGGCCGCCAGCGCCTGCGCGAGCAACGACGCAAGCGACGGGCCAAGCAAAAGCCAGGAGCGGGCGTGGCAGAGAGCCGCCCCCGCAGCCCTTGCCGTCGAGATGATCCATGCCTACTCGTTGGTGCATGACGACCTGCCGGCGATGGACGACGACGACCTCCGCCGCGGCCGCCCTACCTGCCACCGCCAGTTTGATGAGGCGACCGCCATTCTCTGCGGCGACGCCCTGCAGGCCCTCGCCTTCGAAACGCTCGCAGCCGGCATGCCGGCTGCCACCGCCGCGCGGGGCTGCTTGGTGCTGGCTCGCGCCGCAGGCGGTGAGGCGCTCGTGGGTGGGCAGACCGATGACCTGGCGGCGGAACGCGGGTGGGTAGCCACCCTAGCGACCGCATCGGCCGCCGAACAGGTGGGCTGGCTGGAACGAATCCATCGCCGAAAGACAGGAGCGTTATTCAGCGCCAGCCTAGAGCTCGGCGGCCTCGCGGTGGGAGCGAGCCAGCCACAACTCGCCATGCTGGCCGCCTATGGCGCGGCCTTTGGCCTCGCCTTTCAGATTGCTGACGATATCCTTGATGCTGAGGGGAGCGAGGCAGCGGTCGGCAAACGCGTGGGCAAGGACGTGGAACGGGGCAAGCTCACATTCCCCGCAGTGGTGGGCCTCGCAGCCAGCCGCGATCGGGGCGATTCCCTGGCACGGGAGGCGGTGGCGGCGGTGGCGGCCCTCGGGCCGGCCGCCGGCGATCTTGTCCGCCTGGCCCACTGGATCGTCCGTCGCAACCACTAGCCTGCCGAGTGAGCCTGCCGAGTGAGCCTGCTGGGGGTGCCGGGCGAGTCCATTCACGGCTCGAAACACCTGTCCCACGTTGCCGCTTTAAACCGCTAGAATACGGCGGAGTCGGCTGGCAAACCGCCCCGGCAGGTATAACACCAGCGATTGAGCCCGAAGCCCCCAAGGATGGGAACAGGACGTTCCCTTCAATCCATGGCCGCGATCCTGCCCTCCATTATGTCGCCGCACGATCTTCAGGGGCTGTCTCCTGAGCAACTGGAGCAACTCGCCGCCGAGATGCGGAAGGCGCTCTGCGAGGTGGCGGCCAGCCGCACGGCCCACTTCGCCTCGAATCTCGGCGTTGTGGAGCTCTGCTTGGCATTGCACCGTGTCTTCGACTTCAGCCGTGACCGACTGATCTGGGACACGGGCCACCAGATCTATCCGCACAAGCTGATCACCGGCCGGTTCGCTCGGTTTGGCACGATCCGCACCAAGGGCGGCCTGATGGGCTACCCAAACCCCGACGAGAGCCCCTACGACCTTTTCATGACGGGTCATGCGGGCTCAAGCGTGTCGACTGCGCTCGGCCTTGCCAGCGGCGACGATCTCTGCGGCCGCGGTGACCGCCGCTCAGTGGCAGTGATCGGTGACGGCGCGCTCCCCTCAGGAATCGTGTTTGAGGCGCTCAACAACGCGGGCTTCCTCAAGAAGCGGTTGATCGTCATTCTCAACGACAACCGCATGTCAATCTGTCCGCGGGTGGGAGCACTTGCCGAGTATCTCGACGTCATCCGCACAAACCCTTGGTATCGCGGTCTCCGCGACCAGGCGACCGGTCTGATCAAGGGCGTGCCGATGGTGGGCGAGTCGATGGAGCGAATGATCTCCAACGTAAAGGATTCACTGAAAGCAACGCTCCACGGTGGCATGCTCTTTGAGTCGATGGGGGTCCGATATTTCGGCCCCGTGGAAGGGCATTCACTGCCCAATCTGATCCGCTACCTTGAGATGGTGAAGGACGAGGAGGGGCCGATCCTCGTGCATGTGCTGACTGAGAAGGGGCACGGATTTAAGCCAGCCGAAGCCGATCCGGTCTTTTTTCACACGCCCGCGCCGTTTGAATGCGACGATGACGACTGCATCATCTCGATCAAGAAGTCGTCGGCCCGCACCTACACCGACACCGCCAGCACCGCGATCGCCGACTGCATGCGGCGGGACAAACGGGTGACAGTGCTCACCGCCGCGATGTGCCAGGGCAATAAACTGGAGCCAGTCCGCGCGGAGTTTCCCACCCGATTTTTTGACGTTGGCATCTGCGAATCGCACGCCGTCGCGTTCGCTGCTGGCCAGGCGAAGGTCGGCTGCCGACCGATCGTCGACATCTACAGCACCTTTCTGCAGCGGGCGTTCGACCAAATCTTTCAGGAGGTCTGCCTGCAAAACCTGCCGGTGATCTTCATGCTCGACCGGGCGGGCCTCACCGGCCCCGACGGCCCCACGCATCATGGCTCCTACGATTTGGGTTACCTGCGGCTCTTTCCCAATCTCGCCGTGTTGGCGCCGGGTGACGAGCACGATCTCACCGCCATGCTCAGCTGGGCCCTCACCCACAACGGCCCGGTGGCGATTCGGTATCCGAAGGCCGTGGTGGAAAACCAGCCCGCCGAGCGGCCGCCGATTGAACTCGGCCGGGCCGAATTGCTTGCCGATGGGCACGACGGCCTGATCATCGCCTGCGGCACGCTGCTCAACGCGGCCCTGAGCGCCGCGGCGCACCTCCGCGAGGAGGGGCTTGAGGTCGGCGTGGTCAACGCTCGGTTCGTCAAGCCGCTCGATCCACGAATCACGGAGTGGATCGAGGCGGCACCGTGGGTGGTGACCGTCGAGGAAAACACCCTGCCGACGGGCTTTGGCAGCGCGGTGCTCGAGGCGGTCAATGACGCGGGGATTCACGCGGGCCCGATCCACCGGCTGGGCCTGCCGGATCGGTTTGTGGAGCATGGTGAGCGGGGCGAACTACTCGCCGAACTGGGTCTCGACGAGGCCGGTATTGCTGCCCACTGCCGCCGGCTAGCGGGCCGTGAGCCGCTGGCTTGCCAAACGACCGCCAATGCGGCGACCACGAACCGGTAATGCCTTCCTAAGCCGCATGCGAAAAGTGCGATCTCGATCGGGCCGCTGCCACTGATGCCGCAGGATGCTCCAGGCTTCATACAATCCTCCCAGACTCTCTCGCAGACTCGCTTCCAGACTCTTTCAGGCATGTAGCATGACATCGCCAACTGCTTTCAAACGCTTGCGTCCGCAGCAGCCCTCGCCGACAGGGCTGCATGTTGTGATCGTCGGCGCCAGAGAGCTTGCCGGCGTTGAGGCCGAGGCGCACCGGCTGCAGAGCTGGCTCGAGCGTTCCGGCCACGCCGTGTCGCTCCGGCTTGCGCCTCGCAGCGACTGGGAAGTGGGCCGATTTCATCCAGACAACGGTCCGGCGGCCGACCTGGTCGTGGTGCTCGGAGGCGACGGCTCGATCCTGCGAACGGCCCGCTGGATGGGCTACGAACAGGTGCCCGTGCTCGGCTTCAACCTCGGCACGCTCGGCTTCCTCGCCGACTTCTCGATCACCGAAGCGGAGGCCGTGCTCAACGACATCGCCGCCGGTACCTTCCGGCTCATCGATCACCTCATGTTTGAGGCCGAGGTCATCCGTGACGGCGTGACGGTTCATCAGGAGCTAGGGCTCAACGAGACGTCGATCCTCGCCGGCCCCCCTTTCTCAATGATCGAAATCCATCTCTTTGTGGATGGTGATCTGGCCACCACCTACCGGGGCGACGGCCTGATCGTGAGCACTCCCGTCGGCTCGACCGCCCACAACCTGTCTGCAGGCGGCCCGATCGTCCGGAAGGATCTCGACGCCTTTGTCTTCACGCCGCTCAACCCTCACACGCTTACGAACCGCACCGTTGTCGATTCCGCCACGCGGACCTACGAACTGGTCGTGCCACATCCCAACGAGGGCTCGGCCTGCGTGGTCGACGGCCGCGTGATCACAGGGCTCGTCGCCGGCGACCGGGTGCGTGTCCGCCGTGCGGCGCCACTGTTTACGCTCGTAGAAACCCACAGCCATAGCTACTACCGCACGCTCCGCGACAAGCTCCACTGGGGCGGCGGTCTCCACGGCACTGGCGGACGGGCGCCCCGCGGAGGTGATGCATGAGGTGCTGCCTCTCCACGCTCCTCCTCGCCGGCACGCTCGCCGCTGGCGGCGGCTTTGTCCGGGGAGCAGACAACGCGAGCACCACCCCGCAGCAGTTCTCGCTTGCCTACTGCTTTCATCCGGCCGAACTGATCAGGATGGACGTGGCTCATCGCGCGCTCACTGAGACGACGATCGGCACCACGTCGCAGTCTACGGAGACCGCAACCGATTCTCAGAAAACCTGGACGGTGATCGCCGTCGATCCCGCCGGCCGAATCACGCTCGAACATTCAGTCAACGATGTCACGATGACCTCTCGGACGAGCGACCGCGGACAGATCCGCTGGAGCAGCCGGGATGAGGGGCCTGCACCCCCCGGCTACGAGCAGGTGAAGGCGAGCCTCGGTGTGCCGCTCTCGCGGCTGATCATCGACAAGAGCGGCCGTCTGTTCGACCGCCGCGACCTGCGGCCCTGTCCGCCATCCAGCACGGGCGACCTCGTGGTTGTGCCGCTGCCGGAGGGGCCGGTGGCCGAAGGAGCGGAGTGGACCGTGCCGCAGGAGGTCGTCATCGAGGTTCCCGGCGGCCAGCGAAAAGCGGTGCGAACGCGGCTACGTTACCGGCTCGATCAGGTTCGCGACGGCGTCGCGACCATTCGGGTCAACACGACCGTACTCACTCCGGTCGATGATCCGCGGCTTCAATCGCGGCTGCTCGAACGGATTTGGGACGGTACGATCGAATTTGACATCGACCGTGGCCGCGTCCTCCGACGGACCACGGGCATCGACCGCCGGATCGTCGGCTTTGAGGGTCCGGAGTCGAGCGTGCGGTATAAGTCGAGCTTGGAAGAGCGGCTGGTGGAGTAAGACGGGAGCGTCTCCCATGGAGGCGAGTTTTAAAGCGTGCCGCGGCATCCTGCCCCAGCTCCACCTCAGCCTGCGCGGAGAACGTCTTCAACGCGGCGAATCGCTTCTTCCACGTCCCACGACGAGTCGGCCAGCACGATCCGCGATCGCTGCGACATCCACGCCTCCACGGTCTTCTGGGCGGAGATCACCGTCGAGTGGCTGCGGCGGCCGAAATAGCTACCAATTTCCGTGAGTGCTAGCGTGGTATGCCGCCGAGCGAGAAACATCGCCAGCATCCGCGGATGGTTGACTGTGCGAGCGCGGCGGGCCGATTGGAGGCTACCTGCCTCCATGCCGAAGGCAGAGCAGACAGCCCGTTCGATGTCGGCAAGCCGTACGCTGCGAGCACTGGATCGCACGAGGTCGGCCAACGACTCCTCCGCCATGCCGGCCGTGATCGGCAGGCCAAGCATGTGACTCGTGGCCTCGAGCCGATTCAGGGCGCCGATGAGTTCACGGGCATGGCGAGTCATGTGGGTGGCAACAAAATGTGTCACCGCATCAGGCAACGACAGCCTGCGGGTGACGGCAACGGCGGTCACGATGCCGCGGCGGACGTCGTAATCAGGCGGCTCGATGCGGGCTGTCATGCCACCTCGCAGCCGCGTGAGCAGGTCGGGGCCTAGGCCGTCGAGCGCCGAGAGATCTCGGTCGGAGGCAAACACCATCTGCCGTCCCTGCCGGTGCAGCGCATCGACTGTCTGCTGGAGTTCCATGAGCGTCGCCCGCTTCCCGGCAAAAAACTGCAGGTCGTCGATCACCAGAAGATCGGCATGGCGGCAGGTTCGGCGAAACCCGGGGAGCCCGCTGCCATGCAGCGCCTGGAGAAAACTCGTGGTGAACTGTTCGGCCGAGAGCAGGAGCGTTGTCGCGTTGGGATGCAGATCGCGAAACCGACCGCAGATACCCTCAAGCAGGTGCGACTTACCGACGCCACTGGGGCCATGAATCACCAGCGGAGACATCTCGCCGGGCCGCATTGCTGCGATTTCGATGGATGCAAAGGCCATGCGGTTGCTCGGCCCCACGACGAAGCCACCGAGATCGGGAGTCAGTCGTCGCGTTGCAATTGCTGCTGCTGGGGCAGCATCTGTTCTGCCTCGGCTCATAACGGCCGTCCGCTGGGCCGGCAGCGGCTTGCCCGGTCGAGACACGGCAACGGCCCGCACGGGCTTGCCTGCCTGCGGAGAAGACGGCGGAATCTGAGTCGTGACCGGATCGACCACTGCCAGATCGGATCGCCAAGCAACGGAAGTCGCCACCCCGCAGACCGCCCGCACTGACTCTTCGACATCAGCCCAAAACGTGCGCTTCAGCCACTCCTGCGAAAACGCATTCGCGACGTTTACGGTCACGCAAAACCCAGCGGAGTTGCCCCCGGCGTCGGAAGCCGCGGGTTCCACCACGATGCCCACGGCATCTCCAAACCAAACGGCATAACGCTCTGCTCCCAGCCGCTCGCACAAAACCCCGGCAATCCGCGCGGACAACATGGACAACTCAAGGTGGCTATCCTGCTGCCCTAGGCCGTCGATGCAATCCGGCCGGGGCGGCAAGCCACTGGCTGAGTTCGTCGCAATGACCGCTACTTTTGCCATGGCTTCCCAGTGCACGCTGTGAACCCGCGAGCGGCCCGCGAGCCACTCCGCCAGATTCATCATGTCTCTTCCTTGATGCGTGCGAGCCGTCAGTGCCCGCGCGGCGAGTATAGGAGTGCTAGCAGTGCTGTCAAAGCCATGACAGCATCACCGCGGAAACAACCAGCACCCAGTCTCCGCCCTGCCGGCATCCACGCCTGAAGAGACGTTGTCACGCAGTCGCATCGCCACGAAGGCCGCGGTGGACAAACTGTGTGAAATCGCGAAACATCGTTCTTTTTCAGGGCTTCACGATCTTCGGCACGCAATCCGAAATTTTTCTATACTACGGACCGGTAGCTGATCTGCACGGCTTGCGGATCCCACCGATTATCGGCCAAGTACTGGGAGAGGTACTTCATGTCTTGGCTCTGACTGTCCGTTCACGGCACGCACTCTAGGACGCGTTTGATGCCATTCTCCCCAATCCTTGTCTGTCTGTTTCAGACCGTGGTCGTTGGCTCACTCTGCAGCCTTCCCGCTGTGCTGGCAGCCGCCGAGGCCCCGCCAACACCAGCGCCGTTTCAACCAGAAGACATCTCGATCGGCGAACCGATCTCCCTGCCCTTCGCCACACCGCTCGCCACGCCCGCCCCCGGACGACAGCCCAATACGCCTGTTGCTGCAACCCCTCCAGCTCAGCCGTTTCAGCCCCCCTTGCCTGGCACCCTTCCCACAGCTGTCCCGGGCGAGCCTCCCGGATTCGTCGCTGGCAACGGCTGGCTGGGGATCGCCGTCGACGACACCGTGATTACAGGGCGGTTGGTGGTGGTCGAAGTGGCTCCCAACGGGCCAGCGGCCAAGGCCGGCATCAAGCCGCAGGACGTGCTGCTGGCAATTAATGGCAACCAATTACAAAACGGGGACGAACTGGCGGCGGCATTGGCGGCCATCACTCCTGGGCAACGCGTGAAAATAGCCGTCGGTCGCGAAAACCGTGTCGACGACGTGCTTGCGGAGGCCTCCATCCGTCCCCCCGAGGCACTGTCGCGCGACTGGCAGTCCGCCCTGCCTGAGCCGACAGCCCTGCCTCAGCCGACAAAGGGCCAGCCCGTCCTCCCGCCGTCTGCGATTGCAGTTCCCGCTCCTCCGTTAGCTCTGGCGCCCGCCGCGGTCGTCGCACCGAGCAGCATCGTGCCCGCGCCGCCGGCAGAGCCACCTTCGGCAATCACCGCGAGTGTGCTCGCTTCGGCACCGTGGCCGAATCAGACCATGACAGAAACCAGCCCGGCACTCCTGCCGCCGCCCGCCAGCCCGGCCGTGCAAAGCCGGGTCGCTACGGGCCGCACGGCTCTGGGAGTGCGAACGGTGCCTGTGGATCCAAACGTTCAGTCGCGGTTTCGGCTTTCCGCCGCCCAGGGGGCCTTTGTCGTTGGCGTGGTGCAGGACCTGCCGGCGTCGAGAGCCGGTCTACCGCCAGGCAGCGTGATCGTGGCGATCAACCATCAGCCGGTTCGTTCGCCACAAGACCTCTCGCAACTGGTGGCCAGCGGGCCGGTCGGCACGCCCGTCTCGCTCAACTATGTGCTGCCCGGCGGTGAACTCAAGCAGGCCGATGTCGTACTGCAGGCGCTCGAACTGCCCCTCGAACAGGCCCTTGTGGGTGACGGTGGGGCCGCTGCAATCGTGCCGCCTCCCGCACTGCAGCCGACCCCGCTGACCACGCGTCGCGTGCAGTCGGCCGTAGCGCTACAGTCGCCAGAGCCTCAGCCACTGGTCCGACTCGAGGAACTGCTCCGTCGCATGAACGCGCGGCTCGAGCAGATGGACCGCCGGCTCGAACGCCTCGAGTCGGGCCGGTAAGCGCCTGGCATGTACCGCCCTCCACCACCAGATTGTTCATCCCCATACCGCTCGGAGATAGTGTCCTGAGTCGAGTCCTGAATTCCCTGTTTTTGAAGGCCGTTGTTCTCAATACTTGGCTGGGGTGGTGAGCGGGCCGACGGCTTTACAAGCCGGCCGCTGAACGATCTGGCTGGATTTCGTCCGACGGTGGCAACGCTCTGCTACGGCATGAACGACGGCGGCTATCAGCCCTGGAACGACGCGATCGGCGTCACCTACGAAAAAAACATGCGGAGCGAGCTCGATAAGCTCGAAACGGCGGGCGTGAAGACGGTCGTGATCGGTCCACCCGACGCGGTCGACACAAACTTCTTCCGTCCGGGACAAAAGGACAAAAGGACAAAAGATGGGGGAGCGGCCAGCGCACGAGGCCTACAACAACACGCTCACCCATCTCCGCGAGATCGACAGAAAGTTGGCCACGGAGGAGAAGCAGCGGTTTGCTGATGTTCATGCGGCTATGGTTGACGCGATGACAAAGGCCAACGCCGCAGTGGGTCCAAAGTATGACGTCTGCGGTGGCGACGGATTCTATCCGGGCCCCAACGAGCAGCTCTTGATGGCGTACGCATTCCTCAAGGGCCTCGGCATCAACGGCGCCATTGGTGACATCCAGATCGACATGCAGTCGGGCGTCAAGCAGCCGCTGGCCCTTCTGCTTCGAGGGCGATGGCAAAAGCAGCGGAAGCACGCTGAGCATCCTCCCGTTTGTGCCGTTGAATCAAGGATCTCAATCGCCTCATGCTCAAGGTAACCGGACTCGACGCCCTTCGCCGCGGCGTTTACCCAGCTCCAGGCCAAGGTCGGCGAGAAGCAGAGCTTTGAGACGTTCATGATCAAGCAGATCGTGACCGACTTCCGCCGGCCCGGCGCTGCAGGGCCACAGGGAGCGGTGCATTACGCTGCCGGCCGTTCAGAATCGCAACGCAGTTCCGCGAGTCCATACCTCGCTAACTCCTCCTCAAGCGACACGCCTGCTGGGCCAGGCAGGAGGGCCGCTCGCTTCGCCTGCCGCGCAGGTTCCTTGCGAACAATGAGCTCGCCGGGTCGATGTGTGCCAGCGGTCGCCCAGGCTTCGGACTCTTCGGTGAGGTGCACGAGGAGCCGCTCCAGCCCGGCCCGCTGCCGCTCGAGATCAGCTCGGTCGAGATCGGGTGGCAGATGAATGCTGCGGCTGACAATGCCACGCGCCCGCGACCAAGGCCGCGGAATGGCGAAGCGATCCCAGGTGTTCACCCGCCAGGGCCGCTCATATCCCATTCCCATGGCTACGATCGGAATCCGCATGGTGCTCGCCAGAAAGATGCATCCGGCCGCCAGCCGTCGGCGTGGACCACGCGGTCCGTCCGGCGTGATCGTGAGATTCTCGCTGGCAGCTCGGCCCACCAACTCGCGCAATGCCTCCGAACCCCCCCTGAATGTGCTGCCCCTTACGGTAGCGAAGCCCATCAGTGTTGCCACGCGGGCCAGGATGTCGGCGTCGGAATGACGCGACAGCAGCATGGCGATGTTGCAGTGGCCGCGAAGGTAGAGCGGCAGCAGGATGTTTTCATGCCAGAAGACGTAGATCTTCGTGCCGCGGCAGGCGGGATGGGCCGGATCGACCGCAGGGTCGCCGAAGTCGACGCGGTAGTCGAGGGTCCCCATCCACTGCCGGATGCAGGCTGTAGACACAAGCGCACAGGCCCCAATGGCCATCTCGGACTCAAGCTTCACGAATCAATATTCCTTTCTTTCCGTTCCTGCTCTTTGGGAGATGACGTTCATGCGTCCCACCATGTGCCCTCAAACACCTCCTCCGCCGGCCCCGTCATGAAGACGTGGCCCGACGCCGCCCACGCAATTTCAAGTCTGCCGCCAGGCACCTCCGCCACGATCTGCCGGCCCGTGCGGCCGGTGATAACACCCGAGACGCAGACGGCTGAGGCGCCGGTGCCGCAGGCCATAGTGATGCCGCTACCGCGCTCCCATGTTCGCATCCGCACCCGCTCGGGTGACAGCACCTCGACGAAGTGTACGTTGACTCGGTGCGGAAAGATGGCATGGGTCTCGATCCGCGGCCCGACCGTCTCCAGCGGCACGCGGGCAACATCGCGGCAGTAGAAGGTCACGTGGGGATTGCCCATCGACACGCAGGTCATCCGCGGGTCGAGGCCGGCCGCCTCCCACCAGCCCTCCGGTGCCCCGAGGGCCGGACAGGGGGCGTTGACCACCTGACGGCTGTCGGCGGCGTGCACTACAGGAATCTGATCCGCCGCGAGCAGTGGCTCCCCCATGTCGACGCAGACCCGCGACCGGCGCGGTCCCTCAGACGCGACATTGAGCGACAGTACGCCGCGGCCGGTCTCGACCGTCACCAGCCCCGTCGACGCCCGCCCGCGGGCCACCACGAGATGCGCCACGCACCGCACGCCATTGCCGCACATCTCCGACTCACTCCCGTCGGCGTTAAACATCTGCATCCGACCCGAGGCCACGGCCGACGGCATCACCAGCACAAGTCCGTCGCCGCCCACGCCGAAATGCCGGTCGGCAATCCGCGGCGCAAGGGCCGCCGGGTCTGCCGGGGTCGGCTCGGCGAAGCAGTCGATATAGACATAGTCGTTGCCCGCGCCCTGCATCTTCACAAAATGGATCGGTCGTGCCGTCATTCCAGTTCCTTCTTTCTGCCTGAGATGAATGCTTCAGCTCCACCGCTCTTGAGTCTGCCAAGACTCTGCCTTACCGCTGCATGTCTGGCCTCAGTGCTGCACTGCGACTGCCTTCCGATTCACGCCGCTGCGACTGGAGCTTTTGGATCGCCGCCGCGAGCGTGGGAAAGGCCTCGCTGGTCATCTCGGGGTGCGGGAGCGTACCGTCCACGTGGATCAGCATAAATTGCCCGCTTGCGCCGCCAAGAGCCCGCTTCATCGCCGGCAGTTGTGTGGTCGAATCACCCATGATCGAGCGGAAAGTCAGGTGGACGTTTGAATCGAAGTCGATTTCACCGTTGCCGACAAGGCTGATGGCGTCACCGGAAAGCTCAATGTTGTCGAGGTAGGCACGGGGGCCCTCGATCCGGAAATCGACGGTACTCGATCCGAAGGCATTCAGGTCTGGTGATTTTACCCGGAGCATCTTGAGCATCGCCACGACCATCGGCAACTCATAAATATCGGCGTCTCGCAGCCGCACCTGGCCGCGGCCAGCGAGCGAATGGGAACCACCTCGCGATCCACTTACTTCCGCTGTGCCGAAAACTCGGCCCCGGTAGGAGTGCGGTCCGTTGAGCGCGTCGCCAGCCAGCCGCTCGAGTTCGGCGTCGCCCAGGGAAGCCGTCACCGCAAATCCACCAGGATCGCCTGCCGAAACACTGCCGTCGATCAGGAGCGCGCCGCCGGCCACGCGAGCCGACACCCGCCGTGCTCCGGCTTGTCCCGCGGCGTGAGCCGCCGTCGCCCCAAACCGCACGCCACTGCCGTCCATGGCGAGTGGCCCCTGCACGTTTGTCAACTGAATACCCCGCCACAGAGCGCTGTCGATCGCCAGTTCGCCGTGCGTCTGCCACGCGTGGCCGTCGGACTGGCCTCGGAGACGGATGCCGCCGTGCACGTGTTCCAGCGGTGTGCCGACATCGAGCGAGCCCTGCTCCACGTCGAGCTCCAAGTCCCATGAGGCGGCCGGAACACTCGCTGTCGAGTGAATGTCGAGCGACCCCTCGAGTGAGAGCAGGCCCCGCAGGTTGACCGCCGATAGGGCCCGCTGGAGGCCAGTTGGCAAGGCATTCAGCACATCGTGATCGGCGCGGAAGCGATCCGCGGAGAGCTGTTCAAACGAGACATGCCAGCCACCACCGGGGATGAACCGGCAGACGCCACCGGCGGAGACGGTGGTTCGATCATGCGTACCGCGGACCTTCTCGAACCGAAGCAGGCCGTCCTTCCACGAGAGCTGCCCGCGGAGCCGCTCCAAACGGTAAGGGAACCAGGCCGGTTCGATTGATACCGTGTCGCCCTGCGGCGTGGCCTGCACCTCCACCTCGGTCCGCCGCGCCTTGACCTGATGCCGCACGACGGCCGAAAATTCCGCGTTTCCGCGGGGATCGACGTCGTCCCAGATCTGCCGCATGCCGGCGGGCAAGCTATCGCGCAGTTCGCGTTCGAGCACGACACCAGAGCCCGTCAGATGGAGCGTGAGTTCGCCATCGGTGTCGCCACGCGGCACGAGCATACCGGAGCAGCGCACGATGCCCGTATCGTTCGATCCGCTAATGTCGCGGAGCGTCCAGTGACCGCGGTCCATGCGGACGCTACCCGATACGTTTGACAGCGGGTACGGAAAGCCGGCATAGGACATGCTGCACTGCGTCAGGCGGATGCCCAACGAATTGGCAGAGCCGCCGGAAAGCTGCGGTGACCGATCGTGCTGAAAGACGAAGTCGAACGTGCCAGACGCCCGCAGCACCCGGATGATGTCGGCGCTTTGCGGTGGCATAGCCGCCAGCAGAGCATCGTCGATTCGCATGCCATCACCGCGCACCTCAAGCTTGCCGTACGTGCCCCCTGGCTCGTTGTTGGCTGGCGCTGCTGCGACCGTTCGAAAGCTTCCCTGCACCTGCACCGGATGGCCGCCGGCCTGCCCGGTGAGATGGATCGTCAACGTCTGCCCCTCGAGCACGACGGTGCCCACCGTGCGGTCGAGACGGTAGGGAAACCGGTAGTGGGTGATCGAGACGTTGCGGCACCGCAGCGAGACGTTGGGATCGATCACGCCGCCGCGGCGGGCCACCTGCGCCCGCACGTCGACCTCGCCTGCAGGGAGGAGTTTGCTCCACTGCGAGGCCATCGACTCCGGCAGCAGTCCCTCCCAGTGACGCCCCACGACGAGCCGTTCTGCTTCGAGCAGGAGGTCGAAGTCGGACTTGGTAGTCCAGCCGGCGTAGCGGCCGTTGCCACGCAGGAGCGTCGAGCCGGCATGGGCCTCGAGGCCGTCAAACCGGACGCCCGAGCGGTCGGCCTGAAATGCCAACGTTACGTCGCTCAGCGCAAACGGCAGCAAGGGATGTTCGAAACGCCCTGACTCCAGCCGGCCCGACGCCGAGACGACGGTGGACTCGGGCGCCGCCACCGATCCCGCCGCCTGCCAGTCCATCGAAATGCGTGCCCGCAGTCCGGCCATCCGAGTTCGCAGGTCGTCGGCGATTGGTCCACCGCCCGCCGGCAGCATCTCGATGATCCGGGGGGTCCAGTCGAGCGCTTGCAGCGATCCGCGAAGATCGAACAAGCCCGTCCCAACGGCCACGCGGCCTGCAACGCTGACGCGTTCGAAGAGATCGCCGCTGGCGTTCCCCCGCAGCGTGACCCAGCCACGCTCAGCGGCGGTGTCATCAGGACGCAGTTCGAGCCCGATCTGCCGAACAACCACCCGCGCCTGCCGCGGGAGATCATCGACAAGCAGCGTGGCATCTTCGATTGTCACCGGCACTGCCGCATCGGCAGCCCGTTGCTTGAGCAGCCCGGCCATCGTCCAACTGCCATTCTGCTGCCGGACCGCATGCACGATCGGCCGTCGCAGCCGCACCGCACTGATCCGCGGCGCACCAGCGACCAAATCGGCAAGGTTCGTGCTGCAGGCCAGGCGGACCTCGTCGATCCAGAGGATCTGTCGGCACTCTTTCGGCAGCGCCGGATCGATGATCGACACGCCGCGGACCACGATCCCCTCACCGTTCACCAAGCTCGCCCCCTGCACCTGCACGGTGAGCGTGGGGAACTCCCGCGCCAGCCGCTGCTCAACGCGAGTGCGCACCTCTTCGCCGAGCCGACTGGTGCCGATGGCGCCGGCAGCCACCACGCCAGCTACCGTGACCGGCAGGGCCCAACGCACCAGGATCCAGAGCGTGTCGGAAAGCGGTTTCAAATCAGGGCATCACGGGGCGAAAGGCGCGGTGAAACAGCGTGTCTCAAGAGGTCGAGAGCGGTTGCGGACAGTACGTGGACAGACGCCCGAGGGTCAAGACGCCTCCCGTTCACGAGCCCCAAAAAAGACCGCCATTCCCCCAGCCTACGGCCCTCTGCTATCTTGCCCGTTCAAAGTGACCGGCACGGCGGCATTCAACCGCTGCAATCAACCAGTAGGAACGGGGAAATAGCATGGGCCAGAACAAATCAACCGCCACCGACAAAGCCAGCGACTGGGTAGACCCACTGCATGCGGGCGGTCTCAGTCCGCAGCGACTGCTGTGGGCAGGGTTTATGGCAATCCTCGCGGCCGGCGTCGGCTTCTCGATCCGGGCCGGTATTCTTGGGCAGTGGGCCGAACAGTACGGCTTCACTCAGACGGAACTGGGCGCGATCACAGGCGGCGGCCTCACCGGCTTCGGCATCATCATCCTGCTGTCGAGCCTGATCGCCGACCGCATTGGCTTTGGCCCGCTCATGTTTGCCGCCTTTGTGATGCACCTGGTGTCGGCAGCCCTTACGCTGGCCACCGGTGCCGCCTACGAGGCGGGCGGCAAGCCGCTCGCCTTCCAGTGCCTCTTCTGGGGCATGTTTCTCTTTGCCATCGGCAACGGCATCGCCGAGGCCGTGGTGAACCCGCTCGTGGCCACGCTGTTCCCGAAGCAGAAAGCACATTATCTGAATATTCTGCATGCCGGCTGGCCGGGCGGCCTGATTCTCGGCGGCCTCGCCAGCTACTTCATGTCGGCCACTGCCACCGCCAAGTCTGTGCGGTGGGAGTTTCAAATCTCACTTTTCCTGGTGCCGGTTATTCTCTACGGCCTCATGATGCTGGGCCAACGGTTTCCCAAGAGTGAGGCGAGTAGTTCCGGCGTCAGCTACCGCGACATGCTTGGCGAACTCGGCCTGCTCGGCGCCGCAGTCATCTGTGGACTGCTGGCCCTCTTCTTCAAGAGCGATCTCGGCCTAACGCCGCTCGTGGCTGGCGGGATCGCGGCGGGGCTACTCGTCGCGTTTGGCGCGGCCACCGGCTTCCGTCTCGGCCATCTGCTGCTCGCCGCCCTGCTGATGATCCACGGGCTCGTGGGCTACGTGGAACTCGGCACCGACTCATGGATCTCCAAAATTACCGGCACTATCATGAATAGCCCCGCCAACGGGCTGCTCCTGTTTGTCTACACATCCGGGCTGATGTTTATTCTGCGATTCTTTGCCGGCCCAATCGTGGAGCGAATCTCTCCCTTGGGCTTGCTGGCCTTGTCGGCGATCTTTGGGGCCACCGGCCTCACGCTGCTGGGCTACGCCGAAGGGGCGGTGATGTGTGTGCTGGCCGCAACCGTCTACGGCATCGGCAAGACGTTCCTCTGGCCGACGATGCTAGCCGTGGTGAGCGAGCAGTTCCCCAAGGGGGGCGCCATTACGATCGGCGCGGCCGGCGGCGTGGGCATGCTGGCAGCCGGGCTGCTGGGCGGCCCAGGCATCGGCTTCCTGCAGGATCAAAACGCCTCGGCAAAACTCCGAGAAAATGTCGTCGTCTACGATCGCTACAAGGCCCCGAAAGAGAACGAGTTTCTCTGGATGAAAACGGTCGGCCTCGATGGCGCCAAGGTGGGCGTGCTTGAGGATGGCGGTAAGGAGGCCCAGCGGGCGCTGGAGCTGATGCAGCGCGAGAGTGCGAAGCCTGAGGCCGTCGCAGCCCAGCAGAAACTGGTCGACTGGTGGACGTCTTCGGCCGGCCCCGCCGCCGCGACCGACAAGCCGTTGGTGGAGGAGGCAGGCCTCTTCGGCGGCCGCCAGGCGCTGAAGCTCACGGCCTTCGTACCCGCGACGATGTTTATCTGCTACAGCCTGCTCCTCGGATGGTTTGCGACGCGAGGCGGATACAAAGCCCGCGGCATGCACTGATTCACGCGAAACATCGCATCCTGCGATTTTCGTTTGGCAAATGCAGTTTGCTGGTTCTTTCCGTCGCATCCTTGCGACGCAGTCTTTCGTTTTTCGTGGGATAACAATCGGTAGTGCTACCCTCTGCGGCCCTGCAAGCTTAACCGTCGTCCACTGGGGGTGAAATGAGAACCGTCCCTCGTTCACCGATATGGGCCCGGATCCCGCCAGGAAGTTCAATCGCCGGTGGCAGCGGGGCAGCCATGTCGGCGGCGGTACTCGTCATCTGGGCAAGCGCCTGATAGTGACGGGCGGTCATGTCTCGCTGCGACCAGCCCTCGCGATGCCACAGCGCCACAAAGATCTCGGCAATGAGATACCTGTCGAGACCGGCCAGCCGGTAAGCATGAACGACGACCGTGCCGTTCTCCTGTCGCTGTGCATGGTGCTCGAGCAGATGCTCAGCGGCGCTCCGTACCGCGGTCGCCACTGCCGCGGCCTGGCTCGCCAGCCGGATGAGCGAAGCGGTAGCCGCCGGATAGGGGCCAGACTCGCAGCGTGGCAGGATCTCGTGCCGTAAAAAGTTCCTCGAAAACCGAATGTCGGCATTCGTCGCATCCTCCCGCCACAGTTGCCCACGCAACGTGAGAAACTCCCTGACCACGAACCTTGGCACGGCTAGCAGTGGCCGCAGCAGCGCGACGCCGTCACAGAGTTCGCTGGCGGTGGCCATGCCCGCCAGCCCTGCCAGGCCGGTTCCCCGGAGGCTGCGGTGAAGAATTGTTTCTACTTGGTCGTCGGCGGTGTGTGCGACAACGACGCAGCGGCCGCCGTATTCCCGCACGATATCTACGAAACAGGCGCGCCGCAGTCGCCGTGCGCGGCCTTCAATACCCTCTCCCCGCACGCCGTCCGGTTCTCGCACCCGCACATCACGAACCTCACAGGGGATCCTGAGCCCGGCGGCGAGATTCACGACGAAGGCCGCATCCGCTGCCGCCGCCTCCCGCAGATCATGCCTCGCGTGGGCAACGATCAGCCGGCCCCCCGGTAGAGCCTGCGCGGCAAGCGTGTGGAGCCCGAGCAGCAAGGCAACACTGTCGGCCCCGCCAGAAACCCCGACCACCACTGGCGCCGACCAGAAGCCGTGCCAGGGCAGGCCCGCGGCCAGGGCTGCGAGAAATCCGCCCTCGGTTGTCGATTCGGTGGTAGTGCGCAGTGCCATGCAGGGCATTGTGACGTCTTGGACGTTCGTGGCAAAAGCCATTCCCGGCCTTTACAGCCTGATCGACCTCTGGAAATGCCCAGGATTTCCAGAGCCGGCAGGGAACATCCCCTGCTCGCCACGGCAAAGTAGGGAAGGCCTGCAGGCTAGACAAGCTGTTTTCGCTTGTGCAAGCGGCATTGAGCGGCAGCGGCCGGCTGGCTACTCTCCCCGACCGATCGGTCATGAACACTCCTTGGGATCAACAGATGATTTCCCGCATGCCACGCCGGCTCCACTATGCCCTCCGCCTCGCGGTCCTCGCCCTGCTGCTTCCACCACTGGCGGGCGGCTGTTCGATGATCACCACCGTCGCCTATCTCATCGCGCCTGAGAAGGATGCTCCAGCAGAATTTAAGGGCCTCCGCGGCAAGCACGTGGCAGTGGTCTGTAAGCCGATCGTCGAGTTGGAGTTTAGCGACGCCAGTTCAGCCCGCGAGTTGGCCGGTGCGGTCGGCTCGCTGCTCACGCAAAACGTCCGTAAGGCCCGCGTGATCGAACAGCGTGAGGTAGCCCGCTGGATCGACGAGAACGCATGGGTCGATTATCCCACCCTCGGCAAATCGCTCGATGCCGACATCGTTGTCGGCATCGACCTCGAACAATTCCGAATGCACGAGGGCTCGACACTCTACCGCGGCCGGGCAACAGCTCACGTCCGGGTCTACGACGTCGCTGAGAAGACAGTCCTGTTTGAAAAGCGGATCGATAATTTTACCTTCCCAGGCGACAGCGCAGTGCCGGCGTCCGACCAGTCGGAACCGCAGTTTCGCGCACTCTTTTTGCGGGTCTTATCGGGAAAGATCGCTCGCATCTTCCACGCCTACGACAGTCGCACCACCTTCGCAGAAGAGAACCTAACGTTTTAGTTTCACGCGTGCAGGGCCATCCATGGCCCCTGCACGCTCATGGCAGTCGGAGGGAACGCCAAGGGTTCACTCGACTGCCGGCCTCGCCATCCCGGCGAGGGTTTCACGCGTGCAGGGCCTTCGCGGACAGCGAAACGGATTGGAAAGC
>Ga0194043_1000478_pt1 | contig 22096 bp, 21 predicted proteins | sample JunL4415m_MetaG_FD_161274 | JGI IMG/M metagenome (GOLD analysis project Ga0194043, IMG submission 161274) | Anoxic zone freshwater microbial communities from boreal shield lake in IISD Experimental Lakes Area, Ontario, Canada - Jun2016-L442-15m | ecosystem: Environmental > Aquatic > Freshwater >...
ACAGGCGGGACTTCACGTGCTCGATCACTGTGTCGGCCGCAACTGACCCCTCGGCCGTGCCGGGGGAGAGTTGCACGACAGCGATGATCTCTTCTCCAAAGCGCTCGTTGGGGATGCCGACCACCACCGAGTCCAGTACGCCCGGCACTGTCTTGATCACCTCTTCGACCTCTTCGGGGTAGACCTTCTCCCCTCCGGTGTTGATGCACACCGAACCGCGCCCCAACAGGTGGATGGAGCCGTCGGCTCGGATCTCGGCGTAGTCGCCGGGGACCGAGTACCGCACTCCGTCGATGACTTTGAAGGTGGCCGCCGACTTGGTCTCGTCCTTGTAGTAGCCGACGGGGATGCGGCCGCCGTGCGGCCCGAATCGCTGGCAATCCGGTCAACCTGCTCGAAGTTGCAATGGACGAACTAGCGATGCTGGTCCGTAGTGGGCAGGAACCGTGGCGGACGATCGTGGAGTGGGGACGAAAGGCGGCCCCTCAACTCCGCAGGCTCCTGCCGCTGAAGAACCGGGCGGAGTACGACCCCGTACCGATCGCTGGAGCCGAAGTCAGGGCCGCCGTCACGGCGTCGGCGCGCAGGGTGCGAATCGCCGAGCAGACCGTGAAACGGATCGAGCGCTGCATTCAGGGGCCGGTTCGTCTGAGGTCTGCTTCCACTCCTCCCATGCCCGCCGCCGGCCGGACGCGATCGCCAGGCATGAGAAGCAGGCAGCTCTGGTAAGGAAATGTGGCAACGATGCCTCAGCAGAATCGGCCGCCACCATTCACGAGATGTGGCTCCACCTAGGTGCGTAGGCCTGCCAGACTGGCAGCAGGCCCAGTCTTGAGGTGCGTTCAGGGGTTCAGGCCCGTGCAGTGCTTAGCGTAACGGTCTCTCGAACCTCAGTTCCGAGTGCATCGGCGACATCACACAGCCGAGCCAGGCTGGCTGCTGTGTACTCAGTGGCCTCGTAGCGTTGGATCTGCTGCACGGCGACGCCAAGTGCTTCTGCCAGCTGGAGCTGTGTCCACCCTTTGGCGATGCGTGCCTTTACGAGCGCACCGGCCAGCTCCGCTAACGACGATGCTTCGAACGTGGTCTGCCTGCCGGAACGGAGCATCTCGTACTCGTCGACCTCCGTCTCGAGGTCGGCGGCTTGTGAACGAAGTGCTCCCATTTCCAGCGCCCGGAGTCTTCCGGCACGCACTTCCTCGGTTGGTTCCTGTTCGAGGTTTGCGATTGCGTTTCGGAACTTTGACAGGTGGGCCTTTGTTGTCCGGTACTGCACTTCATTGGTGATCATTATTCGATCCTCCTTGGGTCGATCACGACGATGCCTTTGAATCCCGAATCTCGTTCATTTTGGAAGAACTCGGCAAATACCAATCCGCTCAACCGCTCCACGACATTCGGAAGGAGTTCTCCCCCGAACCGGTCTTTCAGCGCCCTGCGGCCGTCAGCGAAGTCGAAGAAGATCTCATCGAGTTGATCGAGGTCGACCCCGTCTGGTTCCCACACCACATCGAAGTCGCCCGGCTCCTCTTTGGCTGTGGCGAAACTTCCATTGATCCAGACTCGCGTGCATCCGGCGTTGGCGAGCAGCGCTAGTGCCTCAGCCATGCCGTCGATGAGCTGACGTCGGCGCTTGTTCCAGCCGAATCGGTCGACGACCTCTTCCCACTCGGCATGGTGCTCGCCAGCAGGAAGTCGACCTGTCAACGGGTCGAACGCGGGTAGCGGCACGTCACAACAATATCATTGTGTTGATGGTAACGGCCAGAGATCTGACTCATTGAAGGCTGTCGGCTTCAAACCGCCAGCGTTGTTCTGGCCGCCACAGTGATTCCATCCACCGTCAACTGGGAGGTTCCATCAAGGCCTGGCCTCATTCTGAGAACCCACTCACTGCGCAGTGTCAGCGGAGCCTTACTGCCACCCACGGCAGTCGCAGTCGCCGGAGCAACTGCAGGCTCAGGCATTCAGGACCAGACCAGCCCCTCGCTTATCGCGTTCGGGCGAAGACGGTAGCCACTCACCCCAAGAGATTTCTCCTGCCTTGGGTAACCGACGGAACCATGGCGGGCTGAGGGACATCGGCCTTGGTGTGAAGACTCCCCCTGCGAGTGGTCTGGATGTTCCAACTACCCGGTCAGGGGATCAAGCCAGCCCTAGTTCGCTTGGACGTACCGGCGGAGTGCCTCACGGATGGCCTCAGACACACTCACACCCTGGGCGGATGCCCGAAGCAGCGCGTCACGCTTGAGTTCAGGATCGAGTCGAACTGACTCCACGGTTGATAGCGAAGAACTCGAGGCTGGTCATCCACCTCGAAGACGTCGTAGTTCCTCGACGTCGTACACGCGCTCGGCCTCGTCGGCCATGGCCTCGATCATCTCATCGGTGATCGGAGTTCCATCGGCTCTGGTCCCATACGTGCTCTTCATCAGGTCGGTCCTCCAGGTAGGAGCCGGCGGTACTGCTCGGTCATGGTCATGGCGTGGATAATGGCGGGCCCTTGTGGTCGATCCAACACGATCAACGCGAGGAAGTTCGCCGATCTGTCTGGCCCCAGAATGAGGTACCGAGTTGGCAACGCCCCTGGACTCCCTCAGCTCAACGGCACACCCAGCCACTCGGCCGTCTCGGCCTTGTGGCGGGCGTAGTCGACCTTGCCCGAAGGGGACCGTCCGATGGTCTCGACGAAGCGCACCTGGCGGGGGGCCTTATAGCTCGACAGGCGGGACTTCACGTGCTCGATCACTGTGTCGGCCGCAACTGACCCCTCGGCCGTGCCGGGGGAGAGTTGCACGACAGCGATGATCTCTTCTCCAAAGCGCTCGTTGGGGATGCCGACCACCACTGAGTCCAGTACGCCCGGCACCGTCTTGATCACCTCTTCGACCTCTTCGGGGTAGACCTTCTCCCCTCCGGTGTTGATGCACACCGAGCCTCGCCCCAGCAGGTGGATGGAGCCGTCGGCCCGGATCTCGGCGTAGTCGCCGGGGACCGAGTACCGCACTCCGTCGATGACCTTAAAGGTGGCCGCCGACTTGGTCTCGTCCTTGTAGTAGCCGACGGGTATGCGCCCCCCGAGGGCGAGCACCCCGATCTGGCCGGATCCGGGCTCGATGTCGTTGCCGTCAGGATCGACCACGCGGACCTCGGGGCCAAGAGTGAACTGTGCCGTCTTGGCCTCCGCCCCGGCCGCCGATACCGAACTGCCCATGCCCAAGGCCTCTGACGACGAGAAGGCATCGATCAGCAGCATGCCCGCATGATGGCGGAGCAGGCCTTGCTTGGACTCCTCACTCCACATCACCCCGGACGAGACGATCGACACCAGGCTGGACAGGTCCCATCGGCCCGGGTGGGCATCGAGGGCGGCCAGGATGGGCTTGGCGAAGGCGTCGCCCACGATGACTAGGCCGTTCACCTTCTCGGACTCGACGGTGTCGAGGAGTTCGATCGGATCGAACTGGCGAGAGCTGAGGAGCACCACATGTCCGCCCTCGCTCAGACACTCCATGGCCGTGAACGCCCCGGTGCCGTGCATCAGGGGGCACGCCGGCAGGATGGTCATGCCCGGGCCGCTTTTGATCAGCTCGGCATGCACGCCGTCGATACCGCCCTCGAGCGGATACCGCCGGGCGCCGCTGCCATTGAGCCGCGAGAAGAGGTCATCTTGGCGCCACATGACGCCCTTGGGCATCCCGGTCGTCCCCCCGGTGTAGAGCATGTGGAGGTCGTCAGGCCCGCGGCCCCACGGGGCTCGCACCCGCTCGTGTCCAGCGGCGCCGAGGACGCCGGTGGTTTCGGCGGCCTCTTCGTAGGGGACGGCCCACGGGGGACACGTGGCGGAGCCGTCATCGACCCAGAGCCAACTGCGGATTCCGGGGACCCGGTCGCGGATGCCCTCAATCCGCTCTACGAATACGCCGTGGAATACCACGGCGACGGTATCGGCGTTCTCCCACAGGTAGACCAGCTCGTCGTCGGCGTAGCGGTAGTTGGTGTTGATCGGGACCAGGCCGATCTTGTAAGCGGCGTAGCTGGCCTCCAAGTAGTCGGCGCAGTTGTAGAGGTAGAGGGCGAGCTTGTCCTGTTCGGCCACTCCGGCACCGAGCAGCCACCGGCCTACGTTGTTAGCCCGCTGATCGAACTCGCGCCAGGTCCGGGTGTGTGACCCCTGAATCAGCGCAGGCGCATCGGGCAGTTCGTCGGCCACGGCCTCCCACACATCAGCGAAGTTCCACTTGCTCACGTATATCTCCTTGTTCCCCCGGGCCGACTGGGGCACGACCGTGCCCACCGACTCATTCGTTCCGACTCCCACCTTGACCGGCGCCACAGATTCCCTGGACACCAAGAGCCCCCAAGGTGTAGCCGTGGGGATCGGTGCAGCCTACGCTGGCCCACGTGGACACCGCACTGCCGCCCGATGACGACCCACGCCGCATCGAGCTGCGGGCCTGGTTCGCCGACAACCCGTCACCGACCGGTCGCCAACTGGCCGAGCGCGGCCTGGTGGCCCCCCACTGGCCCGCACCGTGGGGGCTCGGCGCCGACCCGACGTTTCAGCTGCTGGTGGACGAGGAGCTGAAGCGCTCTGGCGCGCGTCGGCCCGACAACACCATCGGCATCGGGTGGGCCGGACCAACACTTCTGCATGCCGGCACTCAGGAACAGAAGGACCGCTACCTGTTCCCCCTACTGGCCGCCGATGAGATCTGGTGCCAGCTGTTCAGCGAGCCAGGTGCCGGCTCCGACTTGGCGTCGATCACCACCCGGGCCGAGCTCGACGGCGATGAGTGGGTGGTCCAGGGCCAAAAGGTGTGGACGAGCTACGCACACCGGGCCAAGTACGGGATCCTGCTGGCCCGCACCGAGCCCGATGCCCCGATGCATCAGGGCATCTCGTACTTCATCTGCCCGATGGACGCCCCGGGCATGACCATCCGACCGCTGGTGGACATGACCGGTAATCACACGTTCAACGAGGTCTTCCTCGACGAGGTGCGCCTGCCCAAGGAGAATTTGGTGGGAGACCGGGGCCAAGGCTGGTCACTTGGCAAGGTGACCCTGGCCAACGAGCGGGTGTCGCTGTCGGGGGCAGGGGCGCTGTGGGGGATGGGCCCGACGGCTGATGACCTGATCGACGCGGTGCGCTCGGCCGGTGGGACGACCGACCCGTTGATGCGACAGCGGCTGGCTGGATTGTGGATGGAAGGCGAGATCCTCCGTCTGCTGCGGCTGCGCACGGTGTCGGCCGCGGTGGCCGGGGCACCCCCTGGCCCCGAAGCGTCGGTGCGCAAGGCGCTGGCCGACGAACACGGGAAGAACATCATGGCGCTGGCCCGTGATCTGGCCGGAGCGTCGGGGATGCTGTCCAACAGCGGACCCATCCCTGGGAGCCCTGATAGTGGGGCATGGCCTGATGTGATGTATTCGTTCGGGTTCCTGTTCTCGCCGGCCCTGACCATCGGTGGGGGGACCTCGGAGGTCCAGCGCAACATCATTGCTGAGCGGACCCTCGGGCTGCCCCACGACCCGCAGGCCTGAGGCGGCTCGGACCATGCGGCTCGGCCGGGCGGCTCGGCTCGGCGGCCAGCGAACCGCTTAACCGACGATGGGTCCGGCGTCCTCGTAGCCCTGGCGCACGCCCTTGCCAGCGTTTCGGGTCAACTGCTCGGGCTCGTACAGCATCCAATAGGCGTTGCGGGCGTGCTTGCGGGCCCGGTTCACACAGACGACGGCCAGTTTGGCCGGGTCCTCCTCCTCGTTCTCCCACACGAACACCTCGAGGATGTGGGTGGAGGTCATCAGCTGGGCCAGCATGATCCCTTGGGCGGCCTCGTGGGCGCACTGCTGGTCGATGGGGGCCTTGCCCGGCATCCCGAGGGCCACCACGATGGCGCAGCCCTCTTGTTCGATGAGGCGCTTGCACGCCACCCCTAGGTCCTTAAACCCCGGCACCGTCCGATGGACCACCTCGAAGGTGGTGCCGAATCCGGGGCAGTCGGCCAACTCATCGAGGGCCTCGGCCCCCATGTCGTAGCGGGCGAACATGGTGTCGACGACGCCGATGCGATCCATCGGGCCACTCTACCGGGGGCACCATCTGAGGGAGTTCCCCGACTCCATCGACGGTTGCGGTTCGCCCATCGCCCAGCGGTGGGCAAGACTCGTCCCCGATGAGCGCCGACACCCCTCCCGTGGCCGCCGCCGACCCCTGGTTGGACAGGGACGTCGCCGTGGTGTGGCACGGGTTCACCCAGATGGCGGCCTACGCCGGCAACTCCCCGATCACCGTGGAGCGGGCCGAGGGCCGCGAGCTCATCGACGTGCACGGCCACCGGTACTTCGACGCCATCTCGTCGTTGTGGGTGACCACGCTCGGCCACCGGATCCCCGAGCTCGATGCCGCCATCATCGACCAGCTGGGCCGGGTGGCCCACGCCACGCTCCTGGGCAACGGCAGCCGGTCCGTGGTCGAGTTCGCCGAGGCGCTGGCGGCCGTGGTCCCGGTCGACGACGCCTACATCGCCTTCGCCTCTGACGGTGCGGTGGCAGTCGAGCAGGCCCTCAAGATGGCCTTCCAGTACTGGGTCAACCGCGGCGAGCCCGGACACACCGGATTCCTCGCCCTGGGCGACGCTTATCACGGGGACACGATCGGGGCGCTGTCAGTCGGCGACGGCGGATTCGGCACCAGCGTGTTCGATCCGCTGCGGTTCCCAGTGGTGCGCACCCCCGGATACGCCACACCTGGCTGGGCCGACCAAGCGGTGGCCGCCATCGCCACCAATGCCGACACATTGGCGGCCATGATCATCGAGCCGCTGGTCCAGGGGGCCTCGGGCATCTTGGTAGCCGACCCGGGCGATCTGGCCAGGGTGGGCCGAGCCTGTCGGGAGCACGGCGTGCTGCTGATCTGCGACGAGGTGGCCACCGGCTTCGGGCGCACCGGGAAGCTGTTCGCCTCTGAGTGGGCCGGCCCCGACTTCCGGCCCGACATCATCTGCCTGGGCAAGGGGATCAGCGGCGGCTACCTCCCGTTGTCGGCCACGGTGGCGTCCCGACAGGTCTACGAAGGGTTCCTGGGCGAGGACCTCGGGACGGCCACCTTCTACCACGGGCACTCCTATGGGGGGAACGGCCTGGCCTGCGCCGTGGCCCACCGTCACCTGCAGCTGTTGGACGAGTGGAACATCCTCGATCACGTGAACACAGTGGCCGAGCACCTGGGCACCCGGCTGGCTGCCTCCATTGCCGGACTTGACGGGGTGGCCGAGGTACGCCAGCAAGGCCTGATGGTCGGTGTGGATCTGGCCCCGCCCGAGGGCGGCGTGCGGTGGGGGAGGCGGGTGTGTGCCGAAGCGGTCGCCCGGGGTGTGCTGCTGCGGCCCCTCGGTGATGTCGTAGTGCTCATGCCCCCGCTGACCAGCACGGCCGCCGAACTCGACCGGGTCGTCGACGTGCTGGCCAAGTCCATCGCCGTGGTGTGGGCCGAGGACACCCGGTGACCGAAGCCTCCTCGATTGCCAGTTCGACGGCATCATCGACAGTGTGGTCGGCGTGGGTCGATGCGGCCTGCGACGAGGTGGCTGCGGCTGGTCGGTGGCGAGCGCCTCGGCAGTTCGATGCTCGAGGCCACGACGGTCTACTCACTCCTGACCCGAGCCGAGCAGACTCCCAGCCGGTGGTCTCGTTCGCCTCCAACGACTATCTCGGCCTGGCCACCCATCCAGCCGTGGTGGCTGCTGCCCACGCCGCGCTCGATCAATGGGGAGCAGGATCTGGCGCCTCGCGGCTGGTGACAGGATCCCGGCCGGTGCACCACGAACTCGAGGCGGCCCTGGCCGAGTGGAAAGGCACTGATGCTGCAATCGTCTTCCCCACCGGGTTTGCCGCCAATCTCTCTGCCTTGTCGGTGTTCGCGGCCGGCGGAGTGGCTGTGCACTCCGACGAGCTGAACCATGCCTCCATCATCGACGGGTGCCGACTGGCCCGGGCCGACATCCGCATCTACCCCCACGCAGACCTGGAGGCGCTCGATGCTGCGCTGAGTGCCGAGGCCTCGACGGGCAGGCGCTCCATCGTGGTGTCGGACACCGTGTTCTCCATGGACGGAGATGCAGTCGACCTCGAGGGCTTGGTGGCGGTGGCGGCCCGGCATGGTGCCCTACTGGTGCTCGACGAGGCCCACGCCGTACTCGGCCCCGACCTAGTTACTGGGACAGGGGTCACAGGAGGAGCCGACGTGCTCCAGGTAGGGACGCTGTCCAAGACGCTCGGCTCGCTAGGTGGGTTCGTGGCCGGGCCGAGGATGTTCATCGATCTCCTGGTCAACCGGGCCCGTCCGTACATATTCACTACCGCCCCCACTCCGGCCGATGCGGCTGCCGCATTGGCTGCCATCGGTGTGGTCCGTTCAACGGAGGGCGACGAACTGCGAACTCGGCTGTCCGGGCTGGTGGCTCGCCTGGCCGGAGCCATCGGACTGGCCGACCATCCGTCTCCGATCTTGCCTTTGGTGATCGGGGCCGAAGACGCAGCAGTAGCTGCCTCGTCGGCCCTATTGCAGCAGGGGCTGTGGGTGCCGGCCATCCGGCCCCCGACGGTGGCACCGGGTACGTCGAGGCTGCGGATCACGCTGTCGGCCACCCACACTGACCAACAGGTCGACCGGCTGATAGCAGGGTTGGCTGGCCTGGCTGGCCAGGCAGGGCTCGATACAGATGAGTGTGCAGGGGCAGACAGTGCGTCCTGACCGAGTAGTGCTGGTGTGCGGGACCGGGACCGAGGTGGGCAAGACCTGGGTGGCGGCCCGGCTCCTGGCCAAACTGCGCACGGGCGGACTCACTGTGGCCGCTCGCAAGCCCGCGCAGTCGTTCGACATCGACGGTCGTGGTGATGTGCTCGGCGGGGCCACCGATGCCGAGGTGCTGGGGGTGGCATCGGGGGAGCATCCCGATGTGATCTGTCGTCCCTCGCGTTCGTATCACCGGGCCATGGCCCCGCCCATTGCCGCTGCGGCCCTGGGGCTTGCGTCGTTCACGGTGGCCGACCTGGTGGGCGAGCTGCAGTGGCCCGATGCCGGTGCTGACGTAGGCCTGGTCGAGATGGCCGGCGGGGTGCGCTCCCCCCAGGCCGACGATGGTGACGTGTGCGACTTCGTGCACCTGCTCCGGCCTGATCTGGTGATCCTGGTGGCCGACGCCGGGCTCGGGACCATCAACAGCATCCGGCTGTGTATGGATGCACTGGCCGGATCGACAGTCGAGTCCGAGGACGTGTCGACAGTGGTCGTGCTCAATCGATATGACGGCGACCATGAGATCCACCGGCGCAACCGTGACTGGCTGGCTGAACGGTGCCTCTATTCGATAGTGACTCTCCCTGGCGAGGAGCGTCTGTTGGCCGACCTGGTGGCTGGGAGTTGAGCGCATCGTGGCACTGACGAGCGTGCTGGCAGTGGGTAGCAACCCCCAGGCGTCTGGGGCCGACCGTTGACCCGGGCACTGGTGCTGGGTGGGGGAGGTATCGCCGGGATCGCCTGGCATACCGGGATACTCCAAGGGCTGGCGGAGTCTGGCGTAGACGCCACATCGGCCGATCTCTACGTCGGCACTTCGGCCGGGGCAACTGTGGCCGCCCAACTGGCCGGGGGTGTGGCCATCGACGAGCTGTTCCGCCGCCAGATGGACCCCGAGACGCTGCGCACCGAGCGCACTCCCGCCGTGTCAATCGCCGACCTCATCGCCAAGTTGGCGCCCATCTACACCGAGGCCAGCGATGACGCCGACCGACGGCGACGTCTGGGTGCCATGGCCCTGGCCACCGACACGGTGGAGGAGGCCGTACGCCGAGAGGTGATCGCCGCTCGCTTGCGCGACCTCGACTGGCCGGACCATCGAATGGCCATCGTGGTGGTAGATGCCTTGACCGGGGACCGGCTGGTGTTCGATGATCGCTCAGGGGTGACTCTGGTGGATGCGGTAGCGGCCAGCAGTGCCGTGCCGGGTGTGTGGCCCCCGGTGACCATCGCCGGTACCCGCTACGTCGATGGGGGGATCTGGTCGCTCACTAACACCGACCTGGCCGCTGGCCACGACCGGGTCCTGGTCCTAGCCCCGCTGACCGATCCGGGGCTGCATGTCGAGGTGGCCGGGTTGGGGGTCGACGTGCGAGCAGAGGTGATCACGCCGGATGTGGCATCGCTGGAGGCGTTCGGGATCGACGTGCTCGACCCGGCGGTGCGTGATCCATCGGTGCGAGCCGGGCTGGCCCAAGGTCGCACAGAGGCTGACCGGGTCCGGGCGTTACTGGCCGATTGAGGGGCCGGCCAGGGGGACTACTCGGGCGCCAGGATGGAGCCGAGGAAGTGTTGGACGACGACGGCCCACTTCTCTTTGGTCAGCGGCTCGGCCTCGTCCATCAGTCCGAGCAGTCGGCCGACGACAAAGGCCTGGATGAACACGGCGAGGGTCCGCGCATCTAACTCGCTTCTGATCAGGCCCTTCTCCTGCAATACCGCAATCACCTGGGCGTAATCGGAGTTCAGCCTGGTCTGGACGTCGATGACGGCTTGGCGCAGTCCGGGCCGCAGCCGAGCTGAGCCAATGATCTCGAAGGTCTGCCACAGCTCCTCGGCCGCCTGATCGGTAAAGAACCGCGTGAGGAAGGTAGTAGCGAGGCCGACGAGTTCGCCTCTGTCCTGGACGGCATTGAGCGCATCGACCAATTCTTGGACATCGCGTTGGGTGCCATTGGTGGCCAGGACCTGACGAAATTGCTCGGCCCGGACCGCTTCGATGACTCCTTCGCGGCTGCCGTAGAAGTGGTAGATCGAGCCGACGGTGGTCCCCGACTGGTCCACCAGATCGTTCATCCGCAAGCCGGCCTCGCCGTGCTCCTCGATCAGTGCTTTGGCCGCGTCGAGGATCCTGACCGTCGTAGGGAGCTGATCCGTTGCCTGGGCTTCGTCCGTGTGGGCCGACATGGGACCGGTTCCGGCTGTGAGATCAGCGAGTTGGTTGTCGGTCATGGGGGCCTTTGTGACAGGGATGAGGACAGGTTGATCGGTGTGACTAGAACCGTAGTGGCATCCGTGGCACGTTCAGGAAATCCTCGTCATCAGCCGCCCATCCCGGACGCCGCGAACACCGTGCGCGCGAACGGCCGGACGAGCTCTCGCAGACGATCACAGCTGTCCGCACCGATGGCCTCGTAGGCAACGACCGATAGCCGGTCGGTGCCGTCCTCGATGGTTTGGCGCAGCGCGGCACCTGCTTCAGTGAGGGAGACGACCCCAGTTGCAGGATCAGAGCGGATCAAGCCCCTGCTGGCGAGCCGTTCGGTGGCACCCTCCCACTCGTCATCGTTCCATCCGCGGGTGGCTTGCAGGAAGGCGGGCGGGAGTTCGCCGGTCGCTTCATGCATCACCACAGCCTCGGTCCCGTCGAGGTCGTGGGCGACGAGTTGCACGATGTGCCCATCGCCCCGGAACTCACGCAGCAGGGTCTGGGCGTGCCACAGCACCTCGAGGGGATCTTCTGGCCACACCAGTCCGGCGTGGCCGGCGAAGAGCGGTCGTCCTTCGGGGTGCTCGCAGGCTCCCAAGGCGGCTCGCCGGGCCAACTCGGCCGCCTCGGCCAGGTCAGGGGAGTCGGCGTCGGAGCCGAGGATCCGCCGCAGGGCGGAGCCGGCAACCTCCACTCGGGCCTCCAAGACGGCAGCTGGGGTGGTAATCCTCCATGCATCAGCCATGGCATCGTGCACCAGCGAGGGGCGGAAGTTGTAGAAGGTGGCGACGACCGTGCCCGCCGATACGGCACCCATGGGCGCCGCCCGAGAGGCGAAGTAGCCGGACTGCCCCACGAGCCCGAGCCGTGCATACGACTCGGATGCTTCGGGTGCGAAGTAGACCATGCCGTGCAGCGGCTCGACCGTTCGCCAGGTCTTGCGGGCTGTAAGGGCCGTGACGGGCGATGGGACGGTAGATGGTGACATGTCCAACGGTATCGCTACTGGTCGATCACCTCGTGGGGTGAGGCCCTGCAGTAGACGAATGCAGGCAGGCAGGGACCGTCGGTCAGCACCTGGAAGCGAACTCCGCTACTTCATCTCCACCATGTCGAGGTAGTCGTCGCGCCAGTGGGTGAAGACCTCTTCGGGCAGCTTGAGGGCGTGGGTCGGCTCCATGGCTTCGACGAAGGCCCGGTCGTGGCTGACCACGATGATGGTGCCGGGCCAGTTGGCCAGCATGGTGCCGACGGCCTCGATGGAGGTCGGGTCCAGGTTGTTGGTGGGCTCATCGAGGAGCAGCACGTTGGCCTGTCCTGCAGCCAGCATGGCCAGACCTAGCTTGGCCCGCTCACCACCCGACAGGGTCTTGGGCATCTGCCAGGCCACGTCACCGACCAGGCCGAACGAGCCGAGCAACGCCCGGCGCTCGGTCTCCTTGGTCAAGATGTTGTCGTCGATATTGTCCAGCACGCTGACTTCGAGGTTGACCTGCTCGTGCTCCTGGGCGAAGTAGCCGAGCGCCACATTTACCCCGGGCTCGACCGTGCCGTCGGTGGGGACCTGGGTGCCAGCCAGGCACCGCAGCAAGCTCGACTTGCCGGCCCCGTTCTTGCCGATGACCACCACCCGGTCGCCCCGGCGGCAGTGGAAGTCGACGTCGGTCAACACTGTCTTGTCGTCGTAGCGCACCACCAGGTTGGTCACCCGCAACGGCACCTCACCGGAACGGACCGGGGTGGGGAGCTTGAACGAACTTTTCTTCTCCCGCTTGTGCACTTCTGTCTTGCCCGACTCCAGCCGCTCCACCCGCTTGTCGAGAGACTTGGCGATCCGGGCCCGCCGGTTGGTGCTGCCTCGCATCTGGTCGGCCAGTTTGGACAGCCGGTCGATCTCTCGGCCCTCGAGCTGAGAGGCCCGCTCGCGTGACGACAGGTCGGCCTCGAGCTGCACCAGATAGGACGAGTAGGTGCCCTTGAACTCGGTGAGGCGGGCATCGGACAGATGGAGCACCTTGTTGATCGACCGATCCAGCAGCTTCAGGTCGTGGGAGACCACCAAGATGGCCCCGGGAAAGGTTTCGAGTTCGTCCATGAGCCACTTCTTGGCCGGCCGGTCGAGGTGGTTGGTGGGCTCGTCGAGGATCATGGTATCGGGACCCTGAAACAGGATCCGGATCAGGTCGACCCGGCGGCGCTGTCCACCCGACAGGCTCTCGATGTCCTCGAGCAGGAGCTCCTGGCGGAGTCCGAGGCCGTCGGCCAGGCGGGCCATGGTGGACTCGGCCTCGTAGCCACCGTTCTCGCGGAACTGCTCTTCTAGGTCGGAGAAGAGGGCGATGTTCTCGGTCGAGGGGTCCTTGGCCATCTGGGTCCGGGCCTTGCCCAGGGCGTCGTCGAGGACGTCGAGTCCACGTCCGGACAGCACATGGGAAAAGCCGTTGGGTTCGAGGCCCAGCCCGTGGGGCTCGGGGACCTGGGGCAGGTAGCCGTAGGTGCCCCGAATGGCGGCACTGCCGGTTGAGCGCACGTTGCGGCTGGGCTCTTGGATGACCACGGAGATGAACGTGGACTTGCCGGTGCCGTTGCGTCCGACCAGACCGACCTTCTCTCCTGCGCCGACGACGAACGAGGCGTCGCGCAGCAAGGTGCGATCGCCGATTTCGATGGTGAGGGAGGAGCCGACGATCATAAGGAGGGGGTGGGGTCGATCACGAGAGGGCCAGGACGGATCCATGCCACTTCGGCGGGTGCCGTGCAGTCAACCGTCCCTATTGTCCCACACGCCTAGCCCTATCGGCGACGGGCCCTACGTCCCATGCGCCGCGTCCGGCCTCGCCGGTGGTGCACCATGGCCCGGAAGGCGAACTGGTGGATCGGCCACAGCGCCCACCAATAGGCCATACCCACCACACCCTTGGTGCGCAGCGACCCGACCTGCTCGATGGCCAGTGGATGAGTGGGGGAGACCCGGAACCCGAGCCACGCCTCGCCGCAGAACCAGCCACGAGAGCGCAGCACCAGCAGTTCCGGCTCATGGGCCACCACCGTCCACCAGTCGACCTCGGCGCCAGCTTCGAGCCGTTCGGGCCGTCCGAGACGCATGTCCTCGCCGAACAGGTGACCGAGCGATATCCGGATGAGCCAGGCGAACGGGAGCCCGTACCAGGCCAGGCGTCCGCCGCAGTCCTCGAGGTCCTCGGCGAACCCGAGGACGGTTCCATCGGACCCGATGTCACGGTCGTGGAGCGGGACCTGGCTGCGGTCGGTGTAGACGCCGTCGGACAGGCCGTGGGTGCGATCGAACAGGGTGGCACCAATCTGATCAGCCTGGTTGTCGAGGGCGGCTCGGATGGCCGCCTCTATGGACAGCGGACGGATGGTGAACGCCGCGTCGGTGCGCTCGCGGGTGCGCACCGTTACCTCGTTGGTCAGGCTTTCGATCAGGGCGTGGCTGACGGTGGAATCGACCGGTGTGACGAGGTCGACCCAGTGGGCTGACAACGCCGGAGTGAGGACGGGCACCTTGACGATGAATCGGGGCCGCAGGCCGCGCACCTCGGCATAGGTGTCCATCATCTGGCGGTACGTGGTGGCATCGGTGCACCCCACCTCGTAGATCCCAGGCTCCACATCGACGGATTCGCCCAGATAGCCCAGCAGGTCGCCGAGGGCGATGGGCTGGGTCGGGGTGCTGACCCAACGAGGGCAGACCATGGCGGGCAGGCGCTCGGTCAGATAGCGGACCATCTCAAAGGAGATGCTGCCGGCACCGAGCACCACCGCCGCCCGCAGTTCCACCACCGGCACGCCGGTGGAACCCAGCAGTTCGCCGACCTCTTGGCGGCTGGACAGGTGGGTGGACAGGTCGTCGTGGCCGAGACCGCCGAGGTAGATGATGCGCTGCACCCCGGCTGCCGCTGCGGCCTGGGCGAAGGTGCGGGCCATGACCTGGTCGCGCTCGGCAAAGCCCTCGCCGCCAGCCATGGCGTGCACCAGGTAGTAGGCCGCCTCACAGCCGGACAGGGCCTCGGTCGTCGACGACAGATCGGACACGTCGGCCACGTGGACGGTGACGTGGTCCTGGGCCCCGAACTTGGTGGCGTCGCGCACCAGGGCGTGGACGTCGAAGCCGTGATCGACCAGGTAGGGGATCAGGTTGGTGCCGACGAACCCGTTGGCCCCGGTGACCGCCGCCCGGCGTCGTGGAGTGGTCGGCTCGTAGGTCGCAGAGCCGGTCATCCGCCGGACACCAGTAGGTCGCCACCGACCGGTGGGGTGGGGTCGTCGATCGTGTCAAGCCATCGGTCGGGCAGGTGCACCGGTCGGGGGCCGTTGGTGTGACCCCGGGCCATGCGCATGGACTCGGGGGGGAAGACCAGGCTGTGGTCGAGGCCGTCGAGCAAGGATGTCACCTCTTCAATCGTCGAAGCTAGGGCTAGGGATCGTCGGACCGATGACCCGACCGGAAAGCCGGTCAGGTACCAGCCCGAGTGCTTGCGGAACTGCCGGGTGCCGATGTCCTCACCGAAGAGTCCGCACAGTAGGTCGAGGTGGACCTGCATCATCGAGCAGATCTCTCCGAGGCCGGGCGGGTCGGGGATCGGCTCGCCTCGGAAGGCGGCGGCCAGGTCACGGAAGAGCCACGGGCGTCCCAGGCAGCCCCGGCCGACGACCACGCCGTCGCACCCGGTGGTGGCCATCATGGCCAACGCATCCGATGCCTCCCACAGGTCGCCGTTGCCGAGGACCGGAATGGTGGTGACGGCCTGCTTGAGCAGTCCGATGGCATCCCAGTCAGCAGTGCCGGAGTAGAGCTGTTCGGCCGTGCGGGCGTGCAGGGTGACGGCGGCCACTCCTTCGGACTCGGCGATGCGTCCGGACTCGAGGTAGGTGATGTGGTCGGCGTCGACTCCGATGCGCATCTTCACGGTCACCGGTACCGATCCGGCGTTGCCGACAGCAGCCCGGACGATGTCCCGGAAGAGGGCCCGATGGACGGGCAGGGCGGCCCCTGCCCCCTGGCGGGTGACCTTGCCGGCCGGGCACCCGAAGTTGATGTCGATGTGGTCGACCCCGATCTCGTCGACCAGCCGAAGTACGGCCTGGCCCATGACAGTCGGATCGACACTGGAAAGTTGCACGCTGCGGACGGTTTCGTCCTCGCCGAACGAGGCCATGCCGATGGTCTTGGCATTCCCCTCTACCAGGGCCCGTGCGGTGATCATCTCGCTGACGTAGAGCCCAGCCCCGTAGCTGCGGCACAAGGTCCGAAACGCGCTGTTGGTCACCCCGGCCATGGGAGCCAGCACCACGGGCAGATCGACGGCCAGGTTGCCGATCATGAGTCCGGTGGATGATCGGTCGCCGGCAGATGGCACGGAGGTTGGAGGCACGTCAGCGGATGGCCGGGTGTCTGGGGTCACGTCGGCCGCATGCATCAGGGTCGGGGGATGCATCAGGCTGCGTCCCGCCACAGGTCGGTGATGGTGATGCCCAGGTCGGCCAGGAGCGAGCGGAGCGCCGGAAGCGACAGTCCGATCACGTTGCCGTGGTCGCCGACGATCCCATCCACGAAGGGGGCCGACCGGCCATCCAGGGTAAAGGCGCCGGCCACGGCCAAAGCGTCCGGGGTGGCCAGATAGGCGTCGAGTTCGGTATCAGTGGTGATACCGAACCGCACGGTGGTGCTGACCACGGCTACGGCACGCTTCTGGGTGGCTTCGTCGATCAGGCAGTGTCCGGTGTGCAGCATGCCGGCCTGGCCGCGCATGGCCGTCAGCCACGTGCGGGCCTGCTCGACAGAGTCCGGCTTACCGTGCGGGCGGCCGTCGAACTCCAAGATGGAGTCGCAGCCGAGCACCAGGTCGCCGCCGTCGATGCGGGCCACGGCATCGGCCTTGCGGGCGGCCAGGCGCATGGCGGAGCCGGGGATGTCGTCCGGGTCGACGTCGTCTTCGGGGGCGCCGCTGACCACCACTACCGGGTCGATTCCGGCATCGTGCAGGAGCTTCAGGCGCGCCGGAGAGCCCGAGGCAAGAATCAAAGTGCGGACCGGCATGGTTCAAGCCTAGAGGGATGGTCGTGAGGTTGGGTAGCCGGGGTCAGCCCGGTCGGCCGAGCGACCGCCACCTTCACCCACGAGGCGTAGCCGACGTGCCGGTGGCGCCCATGTGAGCAGCCGCCGTGCCTGCCACCGCAGAATGCGCGATCCTGAGGGGATGAGTGACACTGGTATCACCATTGCCCCCAACCTCGCTGACCCCCAACTCGACGGCGACCATGAGCGGATGTCCCACATCGTGCTCGAGGGATTCACCCCCAAGAAGGGCGACTACATCTCGGCCGGACCCTCGGTAGTGGAGGGGATGGTCAACGGGACGGCCGTCAAAGCTCTGTGCGGCAAGATCTGGGTGCCGGGGCGGAACCCGAAGAAGTACCCGGTGTGTCCGACGTGCAAGGAGATCGCCGAGGGACGCGGGTGGCAGGTCCCGGCCGGCTGAGCCCCGGCATCCTTGATGTCCACCGTGTAGGTTTCGGCAACGGTGGGGTACCCCGGCCACTGGCCTCGGCACCCTGATCCCGAACGCGCATCCCGGGGGGATCATGCAGCTAAGGAAGACAGCGTCGGCTCGAGGCGGTCGGCTTCGAATTCCGGTGATTGCTGCGTGCGTGGTGATGGTGGCATCGATGCTGTCGGCCTGTTCGTCAACGCAGACGATCGGCCAGACGCACTCCTCTTCGGCGGGGCCTCCCATTCCGGCATCGGCCTTCCACGACACCACCGGCGTGACTGCGAAGACGGTCACGATCGGCAACATCACCACTGAGGTAGCCGGCCTGTTTACCGGTGCCGTAGTGGGCACTGAGGCCTATGCCGCTTATGTGAACTCGCAAGGGGGTGTGAACGGGCGGACGATCATCGTGCACGGAGTGGACGACGGGTTCGCCGGTGCGACCAACAAGCAGGCCACGCAGTACGCCCTGCAGAACGACTTCGCCATCGTGGGCAGCGTCTCCCTCGAGGACAGCTTCGGTGGGACGGTGATCGCCGCCAATCCGCAACTACCTGACGTCTCTGCTTCCTTGGACCCGGCCACCCGAGCGCTCCCGAACAACTTCAGCCCCACCCCGACCAAGGACGGCTACCCCTTGGGCCCGCTGACCTACTTCAAGAAGAAGTTCCCAGCCCAGATCCTCCATACCGCCACCATCATCGCTGACCTGCCAGCAACCATTCGGGCCTGGCACAACGAGAAGGCCGCCATGGAGCACCTCGGCTACCAGGTGCTAGTTGACCCCGCCCTCCCGCCGACCCAGACGGACTTCACTCAGCAGATCGTGGCCATGAAGAATGCCGGGGTCCAGATCCTCTTCCTCGAGCAAGAGCCCCAGAACTATGCGTCGGCCATCTTCCGTGACCTGCGTCAGCAGAACTTCCATCCGGTCGTGGTGCTGGGCACCCCGTCCTACTCCAAGCAGCTGGTGGCCAACTCGGGCGGTGCGGATGCAGTGGATGGTGCCTACCTGACTCAAGCATCGTCGCTCTACCTGGGTGAAGATGCGGGAGCGATCGCGGCTATCTCGACGTTCAACACCTGGGTCCAGAAGGTCTCACCGGGGTTCCCCACCGACTTCACGGCCCTCGAAGGCTGGCTCTGCGCGGAGCTCTTCGTCGATGCGCTGCGCAGCGCGGGCAGCCACCCGACCCGAGGCTCGGTGCTCCAGGCGCTCCGTCACATCACCTCGTTCTCGAGTGGCAACCTCATCCCGGTGAGCAACCCGGCGGGCAAGGTGCCGATCACCTGCTATCTCATCGGACGGGTGGTGGGGGGAGCGTTCCAGCGCCTCGACGACCCGCCGGTGAGCGGCCCGACCCACGGCTACCGCTGCGACCAGCCGTACTACTCAACCAGCTGAGCGGCACCTCAGGAGAGAGTTGCCAGCGATGCCGTCAATTGTGCTACAATGTGTACCAAATGGGAGATTCGGTGGGTGTCCGTGAACTGCGTCAGCAGGCCAGCGCGCTGCTTCGTCGGGTCCGCAACGGCGAGTCGATCGACGTGACGGACCACGGACGACCGGTGGCCCGGCTCGTACCGATCCACCCCGGCACGCTGAACCAGTTGGTGGCAGAGGGTCGGGCGGTCAGAGGACAGGGCGCCCTCCTCGAGGTCGCCGACCAACTGGGCCTGCCTGTTGCCTCGACCGGGGTGAAGTCTCCGTCGGAGGCGCTGTTGGAGCTGCGCACTGATGAGCGGTGATGTCGCCTACCTGGACACATCGGCGTTCTTAAAGCTCCTGGTGGATGAGCCAGAGTCTTCTGCGTTACGGGGAACCCTGGCCGCATGGCCCCGCCAGGCTTCGGCCTCGCTGCTCCGCACCGAGACGGTCCGGGCGCTGCTGCGTTCAGGGAACGACGAGTTGCTGGGTTCGGCCCGTCGGCTGTTCGGAGCGATCCATATGATCCGGATGGAGGAGTCGTTGCTCGACCAGGCCGGGACGATTAGCCCGCCTGGACTGCGGTCCTTGGACGCCATCCACCTGGCCGCGGCGCTGTCTGTCGGCCACGACCTGGGAGTCTTTGTCACCTATGACGATCGACTGGGTGAGGCCGCGGCCCACCATGGACTCGAGGTCGTCGCTCCACGCTGAGTGACGGTCGGGTGGACCCCACGGGCGGTAGGGTGGGATTTCATCGCTGGGTGTACCGCCTGCATTAGGCTGACCGGAACGACCCTGCCTCATGCGCATATGCGCCTATGGAGTTCTCGTGGGTCCCACCTCGCTCGCCGATCCGCTGAGCGCCTCAGATCCGTCCGATGACGGAGCTGCGTCTGCAGCGTTGGTGACTACTTCGCAAAAGGTCATCACGACCGCCATCGTGGCCGGACCGGCGTTGGCACTCGCTCTGGTCGTGTGGCTGCTGTGGGGGAGTGTCATCAATCTCACCGATGTGGTGATCGGCGTGGTCCTCTACGTGGCGACCGGGTTCGGCATCACCGTGGGATTTCACCGGCTCTTCACGCATCGTGGATTCGTTCCGAATCGGGCGCTCAAGATCACCTTGGCCGTGCTTGGCTCGATGGCCGTGGAGGGATCGGTGACGAGTTGGGTAGCCACCCACCGCCGTCATCACATGTTCAGTGACCAGGCCGGAGACCCCCACTCGCCTCACCGCTATGGAAGCGGGGGGATGGCCATCACCCGTGGGCTCTTCTTCTCTCATGTGGGTTGGCTGTTCGTGTCCGACAACTCGAGCGCCGAGCGCTACGCCCCGGACATGTTGAAGGACCGGGACCTGGTGCTGATCGGAAAGCTGTTCCCCCTTCTGGCTCTGGCCTCCTTGGCTATTCCCTTTGCCATCGGGTACGCCCTATCGGGATCATGGGTCGGGGCCCTGATGGCGCTGGTGTGGGCCGGACTGGTCCGGATGGCCCTGCTCCACCACGTGACCTGGTCGATCAACTCGCTGTGCCACACGTTCGGCCGCCAGTCGGACGGGACCGCCGATCAGAGCACCAACCTGTGGCCGCTGGCCGTCTTGTCCTTCGGTGAGAACTGGCACAACATCCACCACGCCCACCCGGCGTGGGCCCGACACGGTGCCCGGCGAGGCATGGTCGACCCGTCAGCGTGGCTCATCGGACGATTCGAGCGGTTTGGATGGGCGACCCGGGTGCGGTGGCCGGTGCCGTCGGCTGACGCGGCTGGCACCGAATCCTGATCGCAAGCATCTCGTGACGACTTACGTGTTTTGAAAGACGCTGGCGAGCGGCAGGGGCGGGCTGGGCGATCTTCGACGAGTGCTGCTCACCGGCCGTTGGGTGGCCGAAGAGGGAGCGGATGGCGACAGCGGCCAGGATCAGGCGGGTGCGAGTGCTCCGTGGTCGCGGCACCGGGCCCGGAACCCTCCGGGGGTGACGGCCACGGTGAGCCGACGACCACACTGGGGGCAGAACCGGGGTGGGTCGAGGGTGCGGGTACATCCGATGCACGACAACGAGCCGCAGCCGGTGCAGTGCGCGCCAGCCAGCGCGGCCACATCGCCCGTGGTGTCCATCGGTGCGGCGCTCAGAGGACGCCGGTCAAGGCGCCCACCGGCATACGCAGATCGGACAGCATCTGAAGGTCCTCGTCGGCCGAGCGGCCCAGAGTGGTCAAGTAATTGCCGACGATGAGGGCGTTGATGCCCGACGTCATACCCATCGACTGGAGCTCGCGCAACGTCACCTCGCGGCCACCGGCGTAGCGCAAGATGACCCCGGGGAGTCCGAGTCGGAACAGGGCGATCCAGCGGATGGCCTCCCATGCGGCCACGGGCTGCTCGCCACCGAGTGGGGTGCCGGGCCGAGGGTTCAAGAAGTTGAGCGGCACCTCGGTCGGGTCGAGGTCTTGGAGTTGAGTAAGCAGCTCGATGCGCTGCTCGTCGGTCTCCCCCATGCCGAGCAGGGCCCCGCAGCACAACTCCATGCCGTGGGTGCGGACCAACTCGCACGTCTCTTGGCGCTCCTCCCAGGTATGGGTGGTCACCACGTTGGGGAAGAAGGATCGGGACGTCTCGAGGTTGTGGTTGTAGCGGTGCACGCCGCCTTCACCAAAGCGGCGGGCCTGGTCGTCGGTGAGAAGCCCGGCGCTGACGGCGACGTTGAGGCCGGTGCGCTCTTGGACCATGGGGACAAGCTCCAGGATGCGCTGCATGGTGCGCTCATCGGGCCCGCGCACGGCTAGCACGATGCAGAACTCGGTGGCGCCGGATGCCTTGGTCTCCTCGGCCGCCTGGAGCACCTCGTCGGCGTCCAAGAACGGCGTGGCCTTGACCGGAGTGTCGAACTGGGACGACTGCGAGCAGAAGTGGCAGTCCTCGGGGCAGCCACCGGTCTTGGCCGACAAGATGCCCTCCACCTCGACCTCGGGACCGCACCAGGACAGGCGGACCTGGTGAGCCAAGGCCGCCAGCGACGTGACGTAATCATCCGGCAGTGCGGCCAGGCCAGCCAGTTCCTCGCCGGTGAGCAGGCGGCGCTCGTCCAATAGGGCCGTTTCGGCCGCGTGGATCCGAGCCCGGGCGGCCGAAACGGCCC
>Ga0194043_1000479_pt1 | contig 22087 bp, 23 predicted proteins | sample JunL4415m_MetaG_FD_161274 | JGI IMG/M metagenome (GOLD analysis project Ga0194043, IMG submission 161274) | Anoxic zone freshwater microbial communities from boreal shield lake in IISD Experimental Lakes Area, Ontario, Canada - Jun2016-L442-15m | ecosystem: Environmental > Aquatic > Freshwater >...
ACTACTACTACTACTACTACTACTACTACTACTACTACTACTACTACTACTACAAACAATACCAACCAAACGCCAAGTGCTACTTCAAACGCTACCTCAAGCGCAGTGACAACGCACGATGCTTTTGAAAAGTACCTTGCGACGTATAAAAACACGACATACGCGAATAGCAGCCGGAGCGTCACGAAGTGGGAACTCACGTGGATCAACAACACGTCCGTACACGTAGATTACACAGCTCACAATAGCACCACAAACAGCACTTACAACCGTGTTCAGAAAATTATGATGTTTCCAACGTCACAAGACGCGACAAATTTCATCAACAATATAACAAAGGCAGAATACAAACTTGCTAGCACAGAATACCCCTCACTCAGCGCCGGGGCCTATGGGAATCTTACGGGCCACGCACCGCAGATTTACAAAGTCTACGTGTGGCAAGAAGGAAATCAGACAGATATCTCAGCATACACGTATCACGAGATTAAACAGGTCGATAACATCGTTTTCATAACTAAAGAAACAGCAGTAGTCAGAGCCTAAAATTGATTGCGGTTTGGGAAGGGTATTAGCTAGTCAAGCAGACTTGCGAACAATTGAATGGTAGGCAATTAGCCTACATTTTTCTTTTTTTTCCGATTTCAAGGCCTTAGAGCGTATAGGATGTTATCTTCGCCATCAGTTTCGACTGAAGCCTTTGTCGTGTCCTCTGACACGTTTTTAGGCGTCAAGGAACGTTTAAAAAAGCGACTTGTCACGGGCCTCTTGTTGCTCTTTTTTTTTCAGGGACATAGAGAGTCACTGAATCGGGATGTTGGGTATCTATTTTGGCTGGAGTTCGCTCCATTTGTATCTTCTCATTAAAAACCGCGGTGCCTAAACAACACGCACTTCGCTCAATTGGTTCTTAAGCACCGATCGTGATCTCATAGCGAACCGAAGATGTATGGACCGACGAGTAAGATCAAGAATGAAGAGAGTATAACTACCCCCAATGTCGTCACGAGTGCTTTTGTGACACGCTCTTGATCTTTGGAGTTTCGTAGGAATTTTTCGGCAAGAGACTTGAAGAGCTCCCGAAATATGTGTCCACCGTCCAAAGGAACTGCTGGGAGACAGTTAAAGAGCCCCACATAGAAGTTTATCCAGCCGATCCAGAGAAGAGCATTGGCTATCCAAAAAAAGGTATCCCCCAGCGGGGCCGCCCACCCTGCTGGCTGATAGAGGTGAGCGATATCGCCAGTAAAGCCACCGAAAAAGAGCAGGGGCAGGCCGATAAGGGTGCCCCATCCTTGTAAAGTAATAAGGTTAGCTGGGACGGACTTCAAGAAACTTAAAAGTTCTGCTGCAGACTCTCCCTGGATACCCAAGAAACCTTTGTCGTAGCTCGGGTTTTTGTCCAGAACCGCGACAAAACTCCTTGCGGTTCCTTGATCCGTTGCTTTCACGGTTACTATCTGGCCTTGATGAGTCGCATTCATAAACGCTTGAAAGTCGTCTCCGTTAGAAATCTTGACGTTATCGATTTGAGAGACCGCCATTCCTGGTCTTAGACCTACTTTTTCCGCTGGAGATCCAGATACGACGCCTACAACCCCGAATCCTTCGACAGACGTTATAGATGCTAAGACTGGCCCAAAGAACAACAAAAATGCGACTAACGCAACTGCGAAATTTGCAGTGATTCCTGCACTAAACACCCTAAGGCGTTCCGGTCGTGTCGCAATTTTGTCGCCAGGTTTAGCGTCTGTTCCTAACAACTGCGATTCATCCGGCTCTGCAAAAGCACCAATGGGCACGAGCGCGACTAAAAGGCCTAATGATTTTATTTTTATATCTGCAACTCTACTTAAAATTGCGTGCGAGAGTTCATGAACCACGAGCGTGACTATGAGGCCTATGAGTCCCCACGTTAATGGAATGAATTGATTTATTCCTGGTAGCAGCAGTAGGTTTCGCGGTGCATTCAAAGCGGTGGGCGCTGGCTGTGTGACTAGCACCCTGACGTCACCGATGAGCAATATAACAAGCATGAAGAACATCGCAATAACAGTCAACGGGATGCCGATGTTCGCAAAGACCCGCCAGAACCGCTTAGGATTCGCTAGCTTGTCTAGCAGACGCAGGCCTTGTGTCGTCCTGAACATTAAAATAGGACCGTAAGCGCTAATCCCATAACGTGCTAGAATGCCTCGACTGTTCAGAAAAATCACAAAAAGCCAATAAGCCGCGAAGAAGATTAGTGCAAGAGTATAATAGTCCAAATGGCTTTCACCTTAAAGGGTGTCATGATGTTCTCTGACATATACGTAACTGCACCGACTTTAGAGGAGGCAAAGCGCATTGCTCACGCAATAATTGAAGAAAAGCTCGGGGCTTGCGCGAACATGCATCCGATTAAGTCATTGTATAGATGGCGAGGAGACATCGAAGAAGATGATGAGTATGCATTGTCGATCAAAACCAAAACGGCATTAGTTGACAAGGTTACTGCGAGAATCCGAGAGCTCCACAGCTACGAAACCCCTTGCATTATCGCATTCACAATCGAGTCAGGATGGCCGCCTTATCTTAACTGGATAAACGACGAGACGCAATGATCTGCGATGCACTAATGGCCTTTCACGTGTATCTGCAGCTAGGATGTGACGATAGTATCTCTCAGAAAGTGAGATCTAACGTTTAGGGGCCACCTAGCAGCATAGGTTTCGAGCGAATGGTGCTGTAGGCCCGATTTGCTTGACTGATGAACCCCAAAGGACGTGTGAGATGGAAGGAACACGCATTCACTGGGCAGACGTGATTGCACGCGACGTTGAAGGGCAGCAAATTATTGCCACCGGTATCACCCCATCCGGCAATATCCACGTCGGCAACATGCGAGAGGTAGTCACCGCTGATGCAATATTTAGGGCAATTAAGGATGTTGGAAAAGCTGCTCGCCTTATATACGTAGCTGATACGTATGACCCACTCCGGACGGTCTATCCGTTCTTGCCCGCCGCGTGCAAAAAGTACGTCGGCATGCCTTTGTCTGAGATACCTGACCCTTTTGGCTGTTGTTCGAGCTACGCGGAGCATTATCTTAGGCCTTTCTCAGAATCGCTGGTGGAACTGGACATCGCCGTTGAAGTTTACCGCGCAGACCAGATGTACAAGAACGGCCTATATACAGAGGCAACGAAAGTCGCTCTCGAACGACGCGACGTTATTGCTAATATACTTGAGAGTGTTTCAAAGAGAAAACTACCAGCAGGGTGGAGTCCATATAACCCGCTTTGTGAGGAATGCCGGCGAATCAGTGTCGCACAAATTGTCGAACATGTACCCGCACGCAGTTTTGTCCAGTATAGATGTCAATGTGGTGCCGAAGGAGTGTCAGATTACTCGAGGGGGGAAGGCAAACTCGCGTGGCGGGTCGACTGGCCGGCACGCTGGAAGATTCTAGGCGTTACTATCGAGCCGTTTGGCAAAGACCACGCGGTTGCAGGGGGCTCCTATGATACAGGCCAACGTATCTCAAGAGAGGTATATGGGTACCCCCCTCCTATTCCCGTTCCATATGGTCACATACACCTGAAAGGGCGCGGCAAGATGTCGAGCTCTAAAGGCGTAACTATCACCATCAGCGAAATGCTTGAGAGTGCACCTGCCGATGTCCTACGCTACATGATAATCAAAACGAAGCCTGAAAAGCTCATCGATTTCGATCCCGGCTTAGGACTCCTGACGCTTGTTGATGAATTTGACCACAGCGAAGGTCGCGCTTTCGAGCTCTCACGAATTTCTGAACAAGGATGCAACGTTCCCTTCAAGCATATGGTGACGGCAATTCAAATCGCAAACAGCTGCGACGAGCTTGTCCAAGTTCTTCATCGAAGCGGCTACGACGCCACAGATGCGAATGCTCTCAAAAAAAGAGCGCGCAACGTTAAAAACTGGCTCGATCGTTTTGCACCAGAATTCGTCAAGTTTCAAGTCCAGCGAACACTTCCTGTTCAAGTCAAAACGCTCACCAACGGGCAGAGAAAAACATTAGCGAAGCTCGCAGTGGCACTTGAGACGAATAGCAGCGATCCAGAGTGGTTACACAATGAAGTCTACACCTTCAGCGAAGAAGTGGGAATCGATTCAAGAGACGCTTTCAAAGCAATATACGTCTCACTTCTCGCAAAAACATCGGGACCCCGGGCTGGCTGGTTTCTGACCTCACTGAGTCCAGAATTCGTGATCGCTCGGTTCAAAGAAGCGGCTGGAAATATTAGCTAGGGTTACAACCATATCTACTAAACTGCATCGAGAGCTTGTTTAATGTCTGCTTTGATGTCCACTACATCTTCAAGTCCTACTGAGACCCTTATGAGGTTGTCAGTGATCCCGAGCAATTCCCTCTCTTCCTTGGGAACAACTGCATGAGTCATAAGTCCTGGGTGCTCTATCAACGTCGCAGTGTCGCCGAGACTCACAGCGACCGTACAAAGCTTGAGGTTGTTTAAAAATGCGATAGCCTCATCCACACCTCCGCCAATCTCGAACGCAAGCATCCCCCCATAGCCTGACATTTGCGCCTTTAGATCTGGATTGCGTTCGAGATTTCGATCGAATTTCGGGTAAAAAACCCGCTTGACGAGCTTCTGCGCTTTCAAGAAAGTAGCGAGTTCAGTCGCATTCTGGGTGTGTCGCTCCATTCTAAGAGCAAGGGTGCGAAGCCCGCGCAATATGAGAAAAGCGTTGAAAGGGCTAAGTGCGGCACCCATATCACGCAAGACCCCTTTTCTTATACTGATTGCGTCCTCATACGATGAGACGACGAGCCCACCTAGCGCGTCGCCGTGTCCGTTCAAGTATTTCGTCGCACTATGAACAACGACATCAGCCCCGAGTTCGAGGGGCTTTTGATAGCAGGGAGTTAGAAACGTGTTGTCGACAATCGTCTTAGCGCCATGTTCCGAAGCGACTTCTGCGACCTTTCGTATATCCACAAGCTTGAATGTCGGGTTAGCAGGGGTTTCAAAAAAAACAAGCTTCGTGTTGTCTCTTAAAGCCTCAGCTACCTGCTCGGGTTTAGATGTGTCAACAAAGCTTACGTCAAATCCAAGGCGAGGGACGCCTTTTTTCAGAAGCTCGTAGGTACTACCGTAAAGCACTCGATCAGCGACAAGATGATCGCCGCATTTGAGCAGCGTAAGCATGATTGCTGAAATAGCACCCATCCCTGTAGCAAAACTAACTGCGGCGTCACCCCCCTCAAGTGCTGCCATTTTTAGTTCAAGTGCTGTAAGCGTTGGATTTGAAAGCCGAGAGTAGACATACTCCCCATGTTTTATCCCCGATGGAAGGAGCTCATCAATTGCGAAGCTCGACGTTTGGTAGATCGGCGGCGCAAGTGCAGATATGTTAGGGGATGGATGCTCGCCAGCGTGCACTAACTTCGTATTAATTCCGTATTCATAGTTCACAGGATGGCCTCATATCAATGGCTTCGGCTGCTTGTCTTCAGGCAGCACCGGCAATTTCATGGTGTTAACGAGAATCGGCGTCGTTACTTCCTTCGCTCTTTCAAGCAACAGCTCTTTTCCTTTTTGTGACAAGGCGAACAGCGGCACCCCAGTGCCAACTTGTGCTAGAGCTTTGTCGCCGACGGCTTCTCTGATGAAACGCGACGCACACCCCGTAGTTATGTCCACTGTATCAATGAAATCGCGCGCGACGTCCTCCTTCATTCCGGTTACGTGAACGCCGATCACGATTACATCGGCGCCCGTTTCGCGCTCGATTTTGCGACACTGTCGACCATCGTGCAATGTCGCAACAGTTACTGCGACGCGTTTGAAACCCATCTCTACAGCGCGAGCAACGCCCAAAGGCTGATTAATAACGGCTTTATTGCCATTGAGCAGAATTCCCCCTTTCTCCTCTATTCGATTCTTTAACTTTGGAATGAGGGTTGTTTCTATCACGCCCGAAATCCGTGCCCCGATGCCTTGCGTCAGGTTCGGATTGGACGTAATGACCGTCCCGACGCCCTCACAAACTGAAACGCTAGCATCAATCAGACCTCGTCGGAGCGCGGTCATCATCACTTCAGATGCGCCAAATCCGACGAATACTTCCATCTCAATGGCTCGCTCACCGGTGCACATGCCAAAATCGCGAATCCGGAATTCGATGTTCTGTTTAACGACTTCCTGATTGATTTCTTCAATGCCGCGCGCCTTTGCGAAAATTGGACAGCGTTCGATTAGAGGCTTTCCCACTTCTACTACGCGCCCGTCTTCGACTACGATGTAAGCCTTTCCTAACGCTTCCAAGACGTGTCTATTCTTCATTATCCTCCTCTTGCTAATCAGAGATTGATAGCTTTAACGATTGTGCGAGGGGCCACGTAGAACGTCGGCCCTCATCGCTCTTTGTTTGTACTGCTTGCTCCGCCCACATAACCGACAACCAACGGCACATCTTGGTTGTTATCTTCAAGGTGGGCCCATTTTTCAACGTGTATCGGGTGGTCAGAGGTCACCAGAATCAACGTGGGCTTTCGCAACCCATAGCAAAGCCGCTCGCAGTTCTTGTCGATAGTCCGCGCAGAGAATGCCAGATCGTCCCACTCCTTCGCGTAATGGTGTGCACAATTGTCAATTGCCCGCAGATGTATCATCATCAGTTTAATTCCTTCTAGGCTAAACGCCTTCAACGCCAGATCAGTGATCCGTCGGTCATAGTCAATGATCCCGCTAAGATTCTCGACGCCAATAGCCAGATCCACTCGATTTAGCATCGCCTTAGCACCGAGGAGTTCTATCACTATGCCAGACTTGATTCCGTTCTCGCTTGCGAGCTCAAGAATCGACCGCACCGGCGTATAAAATGTGTCAGCTGCCTCGTACAGAAGATGATGTTCCGGCGTATATCCGGTCAAAATAGTGCCGATATTTGGCGTCGTTATCCTAGGCGGTAACGAATAGATCTCAAAAAACAAGCCGTCTTCAGAGAGAGCCCGCAGGTGCGTCAAGGCGCCGTTCAATTTTTTATATAGTGCCGCCCCCAAGCCGTCTACAACAATCAGCAACACTTGATCGACGCTCTTGTCAGCGCAGAATGCGGCAATCTCTTTGATCTCTCTTCCGTCTTTTTCAGGTATCTCAAACCCCAACAACGTGCTTATGGTTGGTGCGATGTCCAACTGCGTATATTTCATTTATTCAAGTCCCTTGCGCCACCTTATCGGATGGTACTCTTTGGGGGCGCCGACGCCCGAAGCATCTTCAAACGCCCTCGGTCTCAAGCTCACGTGAGCCTTTGGCGCGTAAGGCAGCTTTTTTCAAAGCGTCGTATGCTGGAAGCCCTTTCCCAGATAGATAGTTAATAAACGCGCCACCCCCCAAACTCACGTACGAGAAACTGGTCTCATCGATGCCAAGCTCACGTATTGCCGACAGCATGTGACCTCCACCAACAAGTGAGAACGCCCTAGAAGAGCCTATTACTTCTAGAAGTGCCTTAGTCCCGTCAGCAAACCCAGGAACCTCATAGACCCCCGCTGGGCCCTTCGCCACCACAGTTTTGGCGTCGTTTATGATAGATTTGTAGGCGGCAATCGTTTCTTTGCCAATGTCAGCAACTAGCCCTTTCCCTGGCAAGTTCTGCACGCCAACCTCAATCCGCTTTCCTTCGTCGTTATAAGCTAGGTCCACAGGGACTCGTATACGTGCGCCAAATCGGTTAAGTAGGTCCTTGACGTCACCCATATGGTCAAGATAGTGCTTATCCCGAAGCAGAGTGTCAGTCTCTTCGCCAAGCTTCCTCCCTGCGGCTAGTAGAAACAGCTGACAAAGTACTCCGGAAGTGAGCACGTTGTCAACGACGCCCCTGCCCAAGGCGTACTTCTGTACTTCAAGGGTATCATCCGGCTTACTGCCGCCTAAGCAATAAACGACTGGGCGCTCTGGGTTAGCGAACACTTGCTTGTCACAGCGGAGTTCTCTTTCCATGTTTCTACCTGCCACGGACGGCAACGTGCACGTGAAGCCCACAAGCGACGCATGCGACCTATGAGCAGCCGAAAATGCGTCATTCACGAACACGTCAGCTATTGAGCTCAATCTTTGCACAAGAATCGTTGTCGCGTGCTCTTCTGGAGTCCGATCAAGCGTTTCTTCGGCCAAGAACCTAACGTTTTGGAGCAATAGCACATCGCGGGGTTTCATCTCCTTTACACGCTCACGCGCTGCGACCCCAATAGTATCGTCAACGTAGTCAAAAGTCTCGCCAAATGCGCTGCTCAGAACGGCGGCGTGTTGGTCTAGCGGCAAAAAGTCATAATCTCCAGCCCGGCCTTGATGAGCAATTAAAACCACTTTTGCTTCTTTATCAACGAGTTCCCCGACAGTATTCCTTATCGCCTCAATGCGTTTTGATTCCGAAATTCGCAGACTTGCCTCATTGACAGGTACATTGATGTCCACACGAAGAAGGACGGTCTTGCCTTTTAGTTCTACATCGTCTAGAGTCAGAAAATCTAACATAGTAACGAACGCCTGGCGCGTTTACTACAGGTCAAAGATGGGGTCTTCCAGTTTTCGATTCTTACGCAGTTAAACGGCGTGTAAGGTTACTTGATCCCCCATGACTTGCTTTGAATTTCTCGAAGCTCCTCTGGTTTATCTTGAAGGCATTGCGGCGGCCTAAAGGAGCCCATAACTCCCATTGCTTTGTCTGTTTTTCGAATAGATACTTTTGCGTCTTTTTCAGCACCGGTGACCGCCCTTATGCAATCAATATTATCTAAGATTATATCGGCCTCTTGATGGACACCCTGCATATAGAATACTTCTTTGTCTACGACGTTAACGCTCTCTTCCCAGATCGCGATCTCCCAAAGGTCGTAGCGCGGTCGCCCTAGATCCCTGCTTAACTCAATAATCTCCGCAGTAGAACCTAGACCGTCTGCAGCCCGCACCAGCATTAACCGCATGCGACTGTAAAATTCCTTGAGTACGTCCTCACGAGAGACTTCGTTTTCGACTTCGATCATAATGTTATGTTGATGCATAAGTGTCGTCGGGACAAGCACGGCGATCGTTGCCACATTCCACTTTGGCATCACGGTATTGACATCTGGACCGTGATGTGAGGGGACGGTCGGCGGATTTGGAATAATGGCGTTGATCGGTCCTTTCTTGATTTGAACTGGGTCGCCGCCCCTTCGTACTAGTACTACTCGGGCCTTCTTAATGCCTGCAACACTATCAACAGCAGATAGGGAGCGACACAGTCCGGTCGTGTTGCACGACACTACCCGAACATAATCCTTGCCAATGGTGTCTTGATAGTTGCAGTATGCGTTGAATGAGGCCCCTATAGCGTCGTGTTTCTCCCCACCTTCAAATATGGCTTTAATCCCAAGCTTCTTGTAGGTCGTTTCTAGATTCTGCGCACCCATCCCTTCCGGCGTGGCATCTACAACAACGTCGGCTTCACCTAGCATATCCGTTGTAGTACCGGCGACTTCTAAGCCCGCGGCATTAAAAGCTGCTATCTTGTCCTCTTCAGATGCATAAAGGGGGTAACCCTTTTGAACTGCGATAAAAGCTTCAAAATTTGGCCGCGTTTTCGCCACCCCTACTAATTCCATGTCGTCCTGCTTAGCTACCGCATCTGCAACTCGCTTCCCAATGTTTCCATAACCATTTATTGCTACTTTTACGGCCATTTGCACCCCTCATTCAAGTTTGCTACGCCTAGACCAGCTTAGTGCCGATCTTGAAGCATTAAATCAACTCCAAAAGTAATAAGTTTTGGGTTTCCTCTTACAATCGTCTTTGCTTTACTTTAGTTCTGCCATTACCATCCACTTGCGTTCAATCGAACTGCATTAGCCTTGTCTGCAACAGATGCTTTTTCAAAAAGAGGGTGTTTGGTGGAGCTTTGATACGCGTTCGCACACTCCTAAGGGCGTCAATCAGACTTCCAAATATCAGTGGCTGGTGAGAGAACGCATCCTTAACGAGCTCTCTAATGACCCAACTTCCAAGAGGTATATCGTATGTCGGTTTTACTTCGCGCATAACGTATATTGACGCCTGCCTTCTGACACGTTCCAGAAACTCAAGCGCTGAAAATCGCGCCGCGTAGTAACCGCCGTCCATATACGCTGGCTTATTCATTGCATCTTCGTACAAATCACCTATCTCAACTTTGCCTTTCTGCGATATCCACATTTCAGTCCACCCGAAAGCATATGCTCGAGGGACGAGGAGTATCTCGAAGTGGTTTCCAAACGCTTCCGAGACAAAGAGCTGAACATCTGCGTTCTCGGGATAATTCCGCACCCGTTTAAGCAGATTGTCGCCTAGCATGGAGTCAGTCGCTGTGATAGACCAACGCGTCGGGACAATCAAGCGTTTCTTGCCCAATGTGCCGACCGACAGAAGCCGACTAATTTGATACGGAGATATCGACGCTTCGTACAAAAGGATTGCCGCTTCCGTTGCTTTGATGTCACGATCGTCGGCAAGCGCGTCTACTTTCTTGGGGACTTGTGGGTTCTCAACTATCTCTATATCCGTCACGGTTCCGGACGGGCCCATCGGCGTGAGGATGCCGTCAAACTGAAGAGTTCGTCTTGGCGGCTTTAAGAACTTCACCTCAACGTCGACAGGAAGCACGGCCATAGCGAGCTCCTGCGTCTCCTTAAGCAGTCGACCAGGATCGCGTGCGTCTTTAACGTTCAACTTGAAATTAGACCGAACTAGGTTTGATCTAAACCCGATTATCTCTTCCCTGCTCAAATGAAGCCATTTGTCTGGCGTGTCACTACGTGAGACCTCTTCACCGACGGGTGAGACCAACGGTCCTGCAAGAACCTCAGGGTAGCCGAATCTTCCAACAAACGCCGAGGGTGGCGTCGGACCAAACAGATCCTTGTCTATTCTGCCGAGCTTAAAGGAATTTAAAAGGAGCTCCTTCCGGCTTAGGTCCCCCGACGCAGCCCTCACGGTAGACATATTTGTCCCTGAAGATTTATATAAAACGGGTTGCGAAGCGTGCTATCGAACAAAACGACCTCGGCTTCAAGCAAATTATGGTCTCAGAAGAACACCCTCGTTACAAGTCGCTTATGCTGCGCAATAAGCTAGTTGACGGCTATGAAAAAGGAATAACGAGTGCTCACGGTCTCATTGCGCACGGGAGAGGCGAAGCATTCGACTACTTGTTGGGGGAACAAACGAGCAAGAATGCACTTGGCGCCACTAAAGCTGCGTGCGCCTATTTGCTCACGGCACGCCACCCGATCCTGTCGGTAAATGGAAATACCGCTGCACTCGCGTCAGAAGAAATAGCAGAGTTTTGCGCGATAACTGACATTCCTGTTGAAGTTAATTTATTTCATCGATCTGCAGAACGTATAAAAAGAATCACAGATCACTTGCACGCACACGGCGTAGCTAATGTTTTAACCGGGTTTGACATCATCAAACTCAACCACATTGCCAGCGAAAGGGCAAAAGTTGATAAGCACGGGATATTCAAAGCAGACGTGGTATTCGCTCCTTTAGAAGATGGCGATAGGGCTCAAGCTTTAACTCAGCTCGGGAAAGTCGTTCTAACTGTCGACCTAAACCCACTATCTCGGACGGCTGTGACGAGTACTGTAACAATCGTCGACGAAGTCACACGCGCAATGAAAAATCTGATTAGTTTTGCGACGCACTTTGCACGTGAAAGTAATCAAGATGAACTTGATACGCTCAAAGCAAGTTTTAATAACGTTCGGAACTTGAAAGCGTCAAACGTTATTATGCTGAAGCGGCTTCAGTCTGTTATGCTGTGATCAGATGATTAGTTGCCGTTTAGTATGTCTAAGTTAGTTGCCGTTTAGTATGTCTAAGTCGTATTCAAGGTTGCGAGGGACTTTAACCGTGAAAAGGTAAAGCTTATAATCGTGCCTCCTCGCGATCGCGATAGCCTCTTTCGAGCCTTCTGATCGTTCAATTTCGACTTTAGCTAAAACGAGCTCGTTGTTCGCTCGGACCACAAAGTTGTAGAGCTTCTTGTCACTCAGGCCATTCAAAAAATCTACGAGTTTCTTTAATTCCTTCCACGTTCGTGCGATGTATGCATCTTTCTCAAGCGAGTTAGAGACGTACCAGTCGCGACTCATATGAGGATACGCTTTGTACTGCTCGTCGATATCATGGTATGCTTTGAGTATCCGCTTTGGATCACTCAAAGTGATATACTGAAAGCCGCCCTTCCTGAAATAGCGACTAACTACAATCTCGCCTATCGCGTTAAGATCTTCTTGTTCAAGTCGCATAGGAAAACTCCTTTAATCCTCCTTACCCTTATAGCGTTTGCTGCATAATATCCCTTTTCAATACCATTAGAACATAGAATAGGTAGAAATAAATATTATGATTTCTCGACGCATGAACTATGGCTGTTCCTGAAAAGATCAAATGTACAATAACGAATTGGAACTATATCTACAACCTGTGCCGCGATCTATCAGCGAGAGTAGTCGAGTCGAGATATGAGCCGGATGCCATTGTGGCGTTAGCGCGCGGAGGATGGTTTGCTGGCCGTATGGTTTGCGATTTTCTCGATATTAGCGACCTGATCAGCCTGAAAGTCGAACACTATGTAGGAACTGCTCGCTTAGCGGATGAATGTCGAGTACGATACCCCATCGTAAAAGAAATGGTCGAGGATAAGCAGGTGCTTATCATAGACGACATCGCGGACACAGGACAAAGTCTTCAACACTCTTCAGATTACGTAAGAGAATTCAAGCCGACTGACTGTAAGACAGGCGTGCTGCAACTGCTCTTCACTTCCGAAATTATGCCTGACTATCACGCGGAATTTCTCGAAGATTGGGCGTGGATCGTATACCCGTGGAATTTTATCGAAGATATGATTGACTTGACAGTGAAACTGATGTCTAAAGAGAGAAAAAACTTGTGGAACGAAAAGTCAATCAAGGTTGGATTAAACCAGTCATTCTCGATCGACCCTATTCACCTAGAGATCGCTCAGCCCGGACGCCTCCCAGAAATCTTGAAAGAGATGCAAAGAAGGAAGCTTTTAGAACATAAAGAAGGAGGCTGGAAGTTGAAATGAACGCTGAGATTGCGTTTATAGGCGGCTCCGGTTTTTACGACCCCGATCTTCTTGAAGATCCAACAACTGTTGCAGTAAAAACACCGTTTGGCGCTCCCTCAAGCGACATAGTGCTCGGTCGGATTGGCGGGAAAGCGTGTGCTTTTCTGGCTAGACACGGCATGGGACACCGTTTTTCGCCAAGCCGCGTAAATTATCGCGCAAATATTTATGCCCTAAAAACATTAGGCGTTGTAAATATTGTCGCAATTTCAGCAGTTGGCAGCCTCAAAGAAGAGATCAAGCCCCTCACAATTGTAATTCCCGACCAGATTTTTGACAGAACTAAACTTCGTTCAAATACTTTTTTTGAGGACATATGCGTTCATATAAGCTTCGCCGAACCTTTTTGTCGAGACCTGTCGCACGAGTTGTGGCAGGCGGCTCAACAGGTCGGATGCAGCATTGAAAAAGGCGGTACGTATATCTGCATCGATGGCCCTCAGTTTTCGACGCTGGCAGAATCGAACGCTTATCGACGTATGGGCTTTGATATTATAGGAATGACGGCAATGCCTGAGGCCGAACTCGCAAGAGAGGCAGAGATGTGCTTTAGCATGTTGGCTACAGTTACTGATTACGATGTGTGGCGCGAGGAAAGGGTCACTATTGAAACGGTGATAAGTAACGTCAAGAAAAATGCTGCGAACACGCAGAGAATCGTTCAAGAAGTGGTATCCCACGTTCCCGTCAAGGACGGCACATGCGAGTGTAAAAACGCTCTTGAAGATGCTATTGTGACTAGTCCAGAAACCATTTCAGCCGAGACGCTGGAAAAGCTTCATCCGCTTGTCGGGAAGTACCTCGAGTGAGCTTATCGTCTGAGACGGAGTTCTACCCTGCTTAATACGCCTCTAAGCGTCCTGACTTCTGGAGCGCTTAATTCTGATCTGCTATAGATACGTTTTAGGTTGATAAGCACTCGCCGCCGCTTGTGCGTCGGAAAGTCGATTGCTTCGAGAACGTCGCTTGAATGCTGCAGCAATCGATCGAGCTCCATATGCGATGCCACCGTTCGTTTTGAAGTGGTACTTTCCGTCGCGTTGGCGATACTGTGCAATACAACTGCTGCGGCATGTGAAATATTCATTACCGGATAATCCGGGCTCGTTTCAATATTGACGATCATATCACATTCCTGCAACACTGCGTTCGAAAGTCCTTGATCTTCGGCACCAAATAGTATAGAAGCGATGCCGCGCATTCCCGAGAGTTTAACACCGAGTCTCGCAAGCGGGTACGGCGTCCTAAGATTAGCTCTGGATCCGACAATTCCTGTCGTCCCTATCACTAAGCTTGATCCACGTAAAACATCCTCAAGCGTCGTAAGCCGCGCAGAATCGAGCACATCCTGAGCGTGAGATGCCCTCGCTCGTGCGAATGACCCCAACTCGCACGGCCCTACCAAGGCGAGTTTAGAGTAGCCAAAGTTCTTCATCACGCGAGCTACGGCGCCCACATTTCCTTGATAAACGGGATTCACTAGAACAACTTCAACATCCATTTACAGCTCTTGACTTTGCGAGAGCACCAATCGAAGGATTCGCTTCAACTGACGTATTCGACTGAATCGCGGGGGCCGCGATTGCACCCATATAATCCCTTAGCTTCGTCGCAGGAATAATCCGAGCAGCTAGTCATATTCGCGCCACGTGTAACCACACTTCGTACATCGAAAGAATCGTACTTCGCTCTCGTCAGCAGAACGTAGCTGTCTGAGCCACCAATAAGCTTTGTCGTGACCACATTCAGAGCAATGTGCTTTGATAGTAGGCTTTCCTTCTTCTGACTCGCCTTCGATAACCAACATAGTTCGAGTGTTTCGAGAGATTTCATGGACATGTTTTTTCTTAGCCACCTGGCCCTTCTCTTTAGCGAAACCACATGCTCGACACGTCAATAGGTCTTCTTCGGGAACCATAATGCTTTTACACTTGGGACAGAATTCCATTCTTTCTCACAGCTTCCGATTGTGCATAAAGCACTTCTCGCGAGTTAGTTCTTTATTTCTCGTACCTTAAATATATACGGCGCCAGTTTGGCTGGCCAAACAAAACTCGTCGAGCAACTAGCGAGGAGTTTTTAAAAAAAACGACTAGTCAAAATGATTATATGCCAGTTTCATTATAAGGCGTTCTGTCTTTGTTTAGCGACTTCCAACCCATTGGTGGATTCATGCAGGCGTTGTTGTGGATAGCACTCGGTCTTTTCATTATTGCGACCGTTGCGCCGCGTAAGGTCGCATATCAGATCGGAGCTGCCGGTTGGGTTTTTTTCGCACTACACTGGGCATATCAACCTGTGCATTATCTAGCAATCGAGGACTATTTCAACGTCATATTGACCATTTTTGTTGCCGTTTTTTGTGGCTATATCGCCTTCGTGATGTGGAAGAAAGGTGACGATCTGACTCTTATAATCACAAAAGCCGCAGCCTTAGGAGGGATGCTCTACTTCTCCTTCGCAGAGTTAGCTTCTCTTAATCACGTGTTGATTGGTGCGGTAGCATCACAAACTATCTTGACGTTAAATTTCTTAGGAGTACCTGCGGTTCAGGCTGATTGGAACGTTCTGACACTTAACGGCTACCCAGTCCAAATCATTCTCGGATGCACTGGCATCGAGAGCATCGCCCTGTTCCTTGGAGTTATATCGTGCGTGCGTGCCCCGCCACGCAGAAAACTGGCGGCATTTATGATCTCCGTCCCAACGATTTACATATTAAATGTACTGCGCAATGCATTTGTACTGACAGCTACAGGTAACCAATGGTTTGGTTTGCCTGAAACCAGCTTCTATATCTCGCACAACGTTATAGCAAAAGTTGGATCGATCGGTGCTTTAATATTAATCTCGTACATGGTATTCAGGATGCTCCCAGAATTGCTCGATATGGTAGTCAGTGTGTTCGATATGTTAAAAGGAGGCGTTATGCGTGCTAGCTAAGGGGTCTGAGGACTGGATCATAGGCTCTTTCGCACTAACGATGTTTATAGCTTTTTTTACCCCATACATGTACGTTGGTGTATTGATTACCATTTTCCTCTTCCTTTTTTTCAGAGATCCCGAACGGTTATCAGAAAGCTATGACTCAACCGATGTAGTGAGCCCAGCAGATGGACGGGTGCTCGCTCTAAAGGACCATCAGCTCAGTATTTTTATGAACATTCACAATGTGCATGTTAACAGATCTCCAGTAAACGGCGAAGTTGTAGACATACAGTACCATAAGGGGGGTCGGGTCCCCGCTTTTTACAAAGATTCAGATAGAAACGAGCGAAACACGATTACTATTCGCACTGGAATTGGTAATGTCATCATTACGCAAATCTCTGGGGCAGTCATCCGAAGGATTGTATGCTACGTTAAACAAAATGAAAGAGTCGCGCGAGGCCAAAGAATAGGCATGATCCGGTTTGGCTCGCGGGTCGATGTTGCGCTGCCTCGCGGTTATTCTTTTGTTGTATCGCGAGGGCAAAAGGTCAAGGCCGGAGAGACAACGATCGCTAAATTGTTTTAATGTGGTAGTGGTGTTTATGAGGTTACCCTTCAATATTGAAATTAGGGAGCAGGATGCCGCAACAATAGTCAACCTGCTATTTGGTACGCTAGCTATCCTCTTTCTCATTGAGGATTACCGAGCAAACATAAGTATTGCCGCAGTTTTTATTCTTATTTGCGTCCTCGCCGATGGTGCTGACGGCTACCTCGCAAGAACAAGAGGGCAGGGAAGCCTCGGGCTCCAGCTCGATTCACTCGCAGATTTTGTTTCTTTCGGCGTATTGCCTTCAATTCTGGTGTTCTTTGCAGCAAGAGAGGCTATAGGATATAACAGACTTGGGTACTTGCTATTCATCGTCTCATTCATATACGCTGTGAGCGGGATGCTGCGACTTGCGCGGTATAACGTCGCCACGCAAGAAACTACTTTCTACGGGCTGCCCATAACAGCGGGAGGGCTAATAATCGCACTCTATATAATCGCAGGACTGCCTCCCGCTGGCTTATTGCTAGTAGCGCTCATCCTCGGAGCTCTGATGGTCAGCGACATCAAGTATCCTAAAGTCAGAAATGTAGCTACTCTCGCAATCGTCGGCGCACTACTCATCATCATTCTGCTATTGTTTGCGCTTGGAACCGGTTACTGGATCGTCGCCCTCGTTCTTCTGCCGCTTACGATCCTGTATATCCTTAATCCACTATTTAGGGGGTATTTCAGATAAACGACAGAGAACAAGCGCTTTTTGAAGCAGGCATCAAACTTGGGGCTTTGTATCACCAATACGTAGGCGCACCACTCGATCTGCACACAATTCCAACGCTCGAAAAAGCAATCCAAGAAAGCATACGGGTGCAACCTTACGTTGTGAGTGTCACAGTTAGAATCGACGAAGATATCGTTGCGTCTAAGATCAACAAATTTGGGTATACAGAGCTTGAAGGTAAGATGCTTGACGTCGAACTCGTCGTCGCCTGTGGCACGGCAAAAGTACTCGTCAAGATGCAGTACGACGAGGATGCTGACTATCCGCTAATGTTCATCGAGAGATAATAGACGCGATATACATCTGTGGTTAGCGTCGAATCGCCCTATTTTTTGTTAGTTATTAAAAACACCCCATTTTACCCCTTAATTAGTCTGCAAGCGCTTTGCTCAGTTTTAAGAAGGATGGTTTGCATAGTTCAACCTATATGAGCAGTGATTTCAAGGAGCGTTGGGCCACCTTTTTTGCCCGATACTACGAAAAGCAGATACTGAAACTAGCGAGCGAGTACCCAGAAATTAACAGCATCGACGTAGACTACGAGGCCCTCCAAAACTTTGACATCACTCTAGCAGATGCACTGCTTGATGGACCATCACCGATCTTACGAGCAGCGCACGACGCACTCCTTGAATATGATTTGCCCATCGAATGCAAGCTTGACGTAGAAGTACGAATCATCAACGTTCCTGATAAAATAAATATTAGAGACCTTAGAAGTAACCACGTAGGAAAGCTCATATCGATCGAGGGGCTCGTCAGGAAAGCCACTGAAGTCCGTCCAAAACTTGTTGAAGCAGGCTTCGAATGTCTGAGCTGCGGGAATATCACAACCGTCGAACAAGACGATGCCAAACTTAAAGAGCCAGCCGAATGCTCTCACCGCGTCTGTCGGAAGAAAGGGCCATTCAAGTTGAGTTTCACTCATTCCAAATTCGTTGATGCGCAAAAAATTCGGCTGCAAGAGGCCCCAGAAGGCCTAAAAGGCGGAGAACAGCCACAAATGCTCGATGCAAATGTTGAGGCCACGCTCGCTGGAAAGGTCTTTCCTGGCGATAGAGTTGCTATGACTGGCTTACTGCGAGTTGCACAGCGGCAGTATCAGAACGTAAAAAGCACGACGTTTGATTTATTTCTAGAGGCAAACTCAATCGAAATTCAAGACAAAGAGTTTCAGGACATTGAGATATTGCAGGAAGATGAGGTTAAAATAATCGAACTTGCTGGAAGGGCAGGAATTAACCAAGATATCATTTCTTCGATAGCCCCGTCGATTTTCGGTTTTGAACGAGTCAAAGAGGCAATAGCGCTCCAACTTTTTTCAGGCGTGCCGAAAACTCTTCCTGATAGCTCACACATACGGGGAGACATTCACATTTTGCTCGTTGGCGATCCTGGCATAGCAAAATCGCAACTGTTGCGATACGTAGTTCAGTTAGCGCCGAGAGGCATATACACGAGTGGCAAAGGCTCAACTTCCGCGGGGTTAACCGCGACTGCGATTAAGGATGAATTTGGCGATGGCAGATGGACTTTGGAGGCCGGCGCCCTTGTGCTGGCGGATCAAGGGATCGCTGCCGTTGACGAGATGGACAAGATGCGAGCTGAAGATAGATCATCTCTGCACGAAGCGATGGAGCAGCAAACCGTCAGCGTGGCGAAAGCAGGAATTATGGCAAACCTAAAGAGTCGCTGCGCCCTGTTGGGAGCTGCGAATCCTCGATATGGGAGGTTCGACCCCTACGAGTCCATAGCTGAGCAAATTAACATGCAGCCTACGCTGCTTTCTCGCTTTGACCTGATTTTCGTGCTAACCGACGTGCCGAACGAGGACACCGATACGGGTATAGCAAAGCACATACTCCAGGCGCATTTTGCGGGAGAACTAGCCTCTTCTGGCTTCCCAAACGAGGAGGTAGAAGCCGCGATGAGCGTCATACGTCCTGTGATTGAATCTGAGCTGCTGCGTAAGTTCATTGGCTACGCAAAAAGGATTAACCCGATTTTAACTGAAGACGCCAAGCAGCAGTTCATCGACTACTACGTAGGTTTGAGGAAACAAGGCGGCGAGGGGTCACCTATCCCCATCACTGCGCGCCAGCTCGAAGCCCTAGTGCGACTAGCCGAAGCGAGCGCACGCACGCGATTAAGCAAATGGATTACGCCCGATGATGCGAAACGCGTCATTCAAATCGTCGAAGCTTGTCTTACAGAGGTAGGTGTTGACCCTGAAACAGGGAAGCGGGATTTCGACGTAATTTCAGTCGGAAAAAGCAAAAGTCAACAAGAACGAATCAAAAGTATAAGGGATATTGTCAGAGAGCTCGAGCGAGAAGCGGGATCTGCGTCTCTTGATAAAATCGTAGAGAGGGCTTCAAAATTGGGCTTCGACGAGGCAAAAGTTGAAGCAGAGATTGCTCGATTAGTACAAGAAGCAGCAATATTTGAGCCAGTCAGGTACAGCGGCAACTACAGGCTGACGCAACAATAAGATGCCGGAAAAACAGATAACCGCCCTTGCGAGCATATATTTGAAGTCGTACAGTGTTAACAAAGAGATTCTGGTTGCTGCGTGCGATTCAGAACTTATCGGACGCACATTTTGCGAAGGAGAGCTTCACTTAATCGTCAATGAAGACTTCTTCAAAGGTCAGCCGGCAGAAGAACACGAGGTGAAAAAGGCACTCAAAGAGGCCACAATCGCAAATCTTGTCGGCGAACGATCTGTTGCTTGCGGCATCGACAGCGGTATCGTCGATGAGAACTGCGTCATTATCATTAACGGCGTCCCACACGCGCAGATGGTTCTTTTCTAAATCACAGGAGGCAATGTGACTCTCGAAAGCGTTTGTCCCAGCTGTGGTGAACGTTCGTACGGTGTGTGTGAACGCTGTCTCGCCCGAGGTCGTACTATCCTAGAAATGCCTAGCTTCCTCTCCATACAAGTTTGTCCGACGTGCTCCGATCACTTCTTCAAGGGCAGATGGATAAACGAGGATACCAATGGCGCAGTCGCAAAGGCAGTCGAAGAGGCTCTGAAGATTGATCCCGATGAAGCAGCGATTACGATTGTTTTAAGTCAGATTTCCCCGACGATCTTACACGCACATGTCGAAATCAACGTCTCTGGGGCGGGAGGGTCATACGAAAGTTTCGACGTAGATGTTCGTGTGAACCGAGTGGCGTGCGACAGATGCTCTAGAATATCGGGCGGTTATTACGAAAGCAAAGTTCAAATACGCGCCGACCAGAGGACGCCAGAGCGAGCTGAACTCGATCGCGCCCTTGAGATTGCTGCAACAACTATTGACCTTGCACAGAAGGCAGATAGACTAGCATTTATCGCCAAAACAATTTGGCTAAGAGAAGGCCTCGACCTTTATGTCGGCACGGCCAAAGCCGCTAAACGGATTGTACGGGCCGTATTAAGGGAGATGGGGGGGACTTTTAGCGATTCGGCTAAGCTCATAGGACGACGCGACGGAAAGGATGTTTACCGCGTGACCTTCGTCATGAGACTGCCCGAATTTCCGGTTGGAACAATTATTTTGTCTCGGCAACATATGTTTGAGATATGCTCGACAAGAAGCACGACAAACGCTGTCGACCTAGAGACCGGCCATAGAACTGCGCTGAATGCCGAGGAATTACGCACTGCAGAGCTCGTTGGCACTCGAAGTGATGCGAAACGAACTGTGTTAGTTGCGATCGATGCTGACGAGGTCCACCTGCTCGACCCTGAAACGTACGTTACTCTTACAATCAAGAAGCCTCCGTACATCCGTAAAGAAGACGAAGGTAAAGAGATAAAGGTCGTTAAGACGCAAGAAGGGGTATTTATCCTTCCATGAAAGGGCATCAGCTGCTAGAGCAACGACTGTGGACGCCACTCGCTGAACATGAAAAGCTGCTGTTGCCACGTAGTTGGCAGATCCTTGGCGACTTGGTGCTCGTCAACATCCCGACCAAGATCGCGCGTCTAAAACACGACATAGGTGAAGCATTGCTGGATCTTTATCCACGCTGCAAGAGCGCTTTGTGGGACAAAGGAGTGCACGGTTACCTCCGGACGCCCGAGATCGAAGTCATTGCTGGCTCAGGAACGAGGACGGTCCATAAGGAAAATCGTTGCAAATTCGCCCTCGACGCGAGCAGCGTTATGTTCTCAGCAGGCAATTTTGCCGAACGAGTTCGAATGAGCACGGTCGGCAGCAACGAGAGAGTCCTCGATATGTTTAGCGGCATAGGTCAGCTCAGTATTCCGATAGCTGTGCATGCCCATCCGCAGTCAATTGTCGCTATAGAGCTCAATTCAGTTGCATATCGCTACCTTCGGCAAAATATCAGGCTAAATAAAGTAAATAGTATCGTCCGACCCATATTAGGCAATTGCGAGCACGTCACGCCAAACGCCCAATTCGACCGAGTGATCATGGGACATTTCGACGCGTGCGACTATCTTCATAAAGCGCTGCGCTCTTTAGCTCCCGGGGGGGTCGTACACTATCACGAACTTGTCCCCGTAGAATTGATGTACAAACGACCCTATGCGCGCGTCGAGCAAGCGGCGCAAACACTTGCGAGATCGACCGACCTACTCGGTACGCGCAAAGTTAAAGACTACGCTCCGGGAATTGCACATGTCGTGGTCGATG
>Ga0194043_1000484_pt1 | contig 22012 bp, 10 predicted proteins | sample JunL4415m_MetaG_FD_161274 | JGI IMG/M metagenome (GOLD analysis project Ga0194043, IMG submission 161274) | Anoxic zone freshwater microbial communities from boreal shield lake in IISD Experimental Lakes Area, Ontario, Canada - Jun2016-L442-15m | ecosystem: Environmental > Aquatic > Freshwater >...
GCGCAACTTCATCGATCTTAAGGAACGCCTATGCCCCGTGACCGACATTGCATTTTCTGCATTACTTGATGATCTTGAACAGCGGGGAATGTTGGATGATACCTTGATATTGTGGACGGGTGAAATGGGCCGCACCCCCAGAGTTGGGCAGTCTGTTGTGGGTGGTGCGGGCGCGGGGAAAGATGGCAGGGATCATTGGGCCAACTGCTTTACCTCGGTGCTGGCGGGTGGGGGCATCAAGGGTGGCGTGGTTCATGGCAGCAGTGATCGTTATGCAGCATATCCATCGCTTAATCCAACGAAGCCTGCGGATCTTGCAGCCACGGTTTACCATAGCTTGGGGATCGATCCGCATCATCAGATCATTGATAAATTTAATCGGCCGGTGTCGTTGACCGAGGGTGAAATCATCTCGCAATTGTTATAAAAGCAATCTAAAGCCTTTTGGATTCGTCCTTTCAGGGCGTTTAATCCACATAATTGGCCTTAAAGCCTAATTAACTCTCGTGATAAGGCTATTTCTCTTCTACTTTTCAAAAAATCTGAATTAGAATGATTCTTTTGGCAAGATGGATCGTCTGTATGGGTATAAGCGTTACCCTTTGACTGGAGCTTTTTATGCGAAGTACTATTTCCCTGGCTGCATTTGTATTGATCCAAGCTTTTTCCCAAGCAGGAGAAATTGGTTTCATCGAAGACTTCAGCTTCTCCAAAGATCGAACCGAAGCCTTGAAAAAGTTAATCCCGGGCACCGAGGATTATTACTATTACCATGCGCTTCATTATTTAAATACGAGCCAGTTTGAAAAAATCGAACCCTTGATCAAGCCTTGGCTCGAACGCTTTGGCCAAACGCCTAGGCTGAATGAAATTCAAACCCGCAAAGCACTGCTTTCTTACGATGCAGATGCCCGCAAAAGCCTTGACTACCTTCGCAACAACCTTGGTTTGAATTTCAATCATCAAAAAGAAACCGTGGGCGCAATTCCTAATCTCCCCACCTCTTTGGATCCAAAACGCATATCGCGCGAAACCCTCTTGGCAGAATCGCTGACTCGCTGGCAGAATCTCGAAAACTTCGAAGATGCTGCATTGGATTGGTTGGATGCATCCAAGCTTGATGCGCAGAAGTTGCGCAATTATTTACAACGGCTGAAAAGGCCCGATGTTGCCAATTTACCTGCCCTTATCGAACAAGATTTTAAGAACCCTAATCCAGTTCCCTTTGGCGCTTACCCAATTCATCAGATTTTGACGATGGAGCAACTATCAGAGTTGCAGAAAATCCGCCCTGCACTTTTAAATCAATCTGCTTTTGTTAATGCATCGATCAGGCATCTGCAGCCCGATACCGATTCGGATTGGAAGAGAAATCCCAAGGAAGCGGAGAAGTATTTTGATCGCCTTTGGCATTTTGTTGCAACCCTTGCACCGGTGCATAACTCTTTGAAGGCACATGTGCTTTATCATCGCCTGGCGCATGATCGTGCGCAGGGGATCTATAACCAAGAACGATTCATGATCTATTTGAATCTTCCGCGCCAACAGCATTACATGGCGTTAAAGTTATTGGAGCAAGAGGACTCGCGGAAATATCCTGCAGCACTGGGTTCGGACTTCTCCAGTGTAACCCTTCTACCTCAGGTGGGGCTTGATGAGCTTTTGGTGCGAAGTTTCTTGAAACATTTTTTCTTGGAAGTGAACTCTCCCAAGGAGTTTGAGCCTTATATTAATGATGTTTACCTAAGGCATTTGTTTGCTGAAACCAAAATTGAAAACAGCTTGGGCGATGTGGAGGCATGGGCCAATCAACTGCCCCCTGAAAAATTCAAAGAGTTACGCGAACGCATCGATATTGATTTTGGTTACGCCAACAAGACGCAATTTGTATCCCTAGACCCCGTGGTGTTGGAGTTGAGTATTAAGAATGTGCCTTCTCTTTTGGTGAAGGTTTTTGAAATCAACACCTTCAATTTTTACAAAACTCAGTTTAGTGAGATAGAGACCAACATCAATCTGGATGGGTTGGTTGCAAATTCTGAAAAGACTTACACTTTCAACGATGGCCCTTTCCGCAAGATTTCTAAGCGATTTGAATTCAATGAGATGAATAAAAACGGTGTGTATGTCGTTGATTTCATCGGTTCGGGAAAAAGCAGTAGGGCACTTATCCATAAGGGTAAGCTCCGTGCTCTTAGCACCGCAGGGCCCGATGGCCAATTACTTAACATCATTGATGAAAATAAAAAAATGATCAAGGATGCTACTGTTTGGCTCGGTGGGCAGGAATACAAATCCGACAAGGATGGCTCGATCATTATCCCCTTTACAGCGTCCCCAGGGCAAAGGCCCATCGTGATTTCCAGCCAAGGATTTTCCTCCCTCGATACCATCAACCATCTGCCCGAAGCTTATCAGTTGCAGGCGGGGATTCATGTTGATAGGGAATCCATGCTTTCGTTGAAGGCTGCGCAGGTTGTGATTCGGCCTTCGTTAAAGTTAAATGGGGTTCCTGTTTCCATAAAAATGTTGGAAGAAGTTCGTTTGCTTATTACCTCAACAGATCTTTCTGGGATTGCAAGCACGGTTGAAGTGCCTGACTTTAAATTGTTTGAAGACCGTGAATCCGTGCATGAAATTCGTGTGCCTGCGAGGTTGTCTAACTTAAATATCACCCTTGCTGCAAAGGTTAAAAATCTTAGTCAAGCAAAGAGCGTGGATCTTTCAGCTTCGCATTCGGTACAAATCAACCAGATTGAGCGCACTGAAAAGATCGAGGATCTGCACTTCGCAAAGTTTGGTAATGATTATGTGATCGAACTTTTAGGGCGCACTGGTGAACCCCGCATGGATAGATCCGTTTCATTGGTCATCAAGCACCGCGATTTTAAAAATACAATCCAATTGGCTCTGAAAACAGACAATCTGGGTAGGATCAATCTGGGCCCTTTGGTTGATATTCATAATGTTACTGCAACCGGCCCCGAAGGCACCTTGCATAACTGGGCTCTAAATTCGGATCAACATACTTACAAGCAACTCATCCATGCGCGCTCGGGCGAAATGGTTACCCTTCCCCACTTGGGCACGGGGGTTACTATTCTTCGCAGTGATTATTCCTTGTTTGCGATGGTGGGTGGCGTTATCCGAACCGATGCATTCGCTCTGCTTTCTATCAAGGATGGAATGGTGGAAATCAAGGGTGCAGAGGCAGGAGATTACGATTTGTATGTAAAAAGAACAGGCGAAAAAATTCGAATCAGAATCGTTGCGGGAGTTGTGGAAGCAGGCTTTGTACTAGGCAACATCAGGTACATGCGACTTCCCTTGCTTAAACCCGTGCAAATCCAAAGTGTTACCACCGATGAAAAAGATTTGATCATCCGCTTAAAGGATTCCTCTGCAGTTGCAAGGGTGCACATTTATGCAACCCGCTATAACCCTGAGTTTTCGGCTTATAACGATCTGGGGAGAATCCGCGATGCAGAACTTGATGGCATCATTCCTGGGTATTCTGAATCAGTCTACCTTTCTGGTAGGAATATTGGGGATGAATACCGCTATGTGCTTGATCGCAAGGGGCAGAAAAAATACCCAGGCAACATGCTTGAACGGCCCATGCTTCTTTTGAACCCCTGGGTGATTCGCTCTACGCAGACAGGCGAACAGGATGCGGTAGGTGGCGAAGAATTTCAGCGCAAAAGCAAGGGCGAAGCAGGCGCTGCAATGCCTCCACCGAATGCACCACTTATGGATGGTAAGCCCGGTGGTTCTGCGGGTGGTTTTTCAAATCTCGATTTCCTTGCAGATTCATCTGGTGTTCTTTTGAATCTTGTTCCAGACAAAGATGGCGTGGTCAAAATCCCCAGAAAAGACCTGGGCAAACACTCCATGATCAACGTGGTTGCGGTCGACCCTGTAAGCACGACTTCACGCCATGTTTCCCTACCCGAGCAGGCTGCAAGTTTTCTTGATCTTAGCTTTAACAAGGGCCTCGACCCAGCAAAACATTTCACCCAGCAAAAGCAGGTTTCAATTCTTGAAGCTAACGCCAACTTCAAAATAGAAGACCTTTCAGGTAGCAGGTTTGAAGCCTATGACTCCCTGGTCAAAGTTTATGGCTTATATGCAACGCTTTCGAAAAACGAGAGTCTTAAAGAATTCTCTTTTGTAACGACCTGGCCCAAGCTGAAGATCGAAGAAAAGAGAAAGCTTTATTCCAAACATTCGAGCCATGAGTTGAATTTCTTCATTTACAAGAAAGATGCCCCCTTCTTCAAGGAAGTGGTTCAACCTTATCTTGCCAACAAAAAAGATAAGACCTTTATGGATCTTTGGATGTTGCAATCGCCCTTGGATTCATTCCTTGAACCTTGGCATTACGATCGTCTTAATGTGGTCGAAAGAGTTTTGTTGGCTCAAAGAATTAAGGAGCAGGGGACAAAAACCCAGCGCCATCTTGATGATATGCTTAAACTAATTCCGCCAAACCTCGAGCAATTGGTAATGCTTTTTGATACTTCGATCAAAGTTGATGACTTATCTGGACGTGATCAATTTGGGGTGAACGCCCAGATGGAAAAGCAGGATGCAAGGCGGGAGCTCAAACGAGCAGAGCAGGCAGAAGGCAAAGGCGGTGACTTTAAAGGTGCGGGCGCACCTGCCCCCGGTTTTGCTGGAGGTGGTGGTATGCTAGGTGGCATTGGTGGCTCCAATGGCACTAAAGCAACACCTTCCGCAGCAGCTACTCCCATGGATGCTGCAGCCAAGAAACAATCGATGCAAAACCTGCGGATGAAGGATGGCAGAAGTGCGGGTAAGGAAAATGAATCGTTAAACGAACTTGGTAAGAGTGCTGATGGGGCAGACAAAGATATGATGACGGATAAGCTTGCAAGAGGTGCGGATGAGAGTTCCCTTTATCGTAATCGTGCCCTTGCTTCGACTTTAAAGCAGCTATATCTGAAAATCGATCCCACTATGGAGTGGGCAGAAAATAATTACTATCACCTTCCTATTCAATCTCAGATTTCTACCTTGGTGGGGGTTACCTCTTTCTGGAAGGATTACGCTTCCCTTGATGCAGCGAAACCTTTCCTGAGTAAGCACTTCCCCGAGGCTTCACGCAATTTTACGGAGATGATGTTTGCGCTTTCCGTGCTTGATCTTCCTTTTGAATCGAAGAAAGCGGAAGTCAAGTTTGCAGCGGGCAGTATGGAATTCAAACCAGCAGCACCTGTCATCGTATTCCACGAAGAAGTCCGACCTGCAGAACCTCTTAAAGATCAGATCAACATTCTTGTAAGCCAGAACTTTTACAAGCAAGGCGATCGCTTCCGTGAAGAGAATGGCGAAAAACTTGATAAGTTCATCTCTGGTGAATTTGTGGTTCATACTGTTTATGGCTGCCAAGTGGTGGTCACTAATCCCACTTCCTCCAGGCAAAAACTCACCGTGTTACTGCAGTTGCCCGTTGGATCGATTGCATTAAACAATGGCCAGTTCACCAATTCGATACTAGTGAATTTGGAACCATATCGAACCCAGACGATTGATTACTTCTTTTACTTCCCCATGGCCGGGAAGTTTAAGCATTTCCCTGTTCATGTTGCCAAGAATGAAAAGTATGTCGCATCATCCAAGCCCTTTGAATTTAATGTTTTTGCTAAACCCAGCAAACTTGATGCTTCTTCTTGGGATTATGTTTCCCAGCAGGGCACGAACCAAGAAGTGCTTGATTTTATTGAACGAGAAAATGTCCGCTCGCTTAATCTTTTGAAGATCGCTTTCAGGATGAAAGATAAAGCCTTTTTCGCAAGTGTGATCAAGCTTTTGCAAGATAGGCATTTGTTTAATAATGAGCTTTGGGCCTATGGTGTATTGCATGACGATGTGAATGCTATCAGGCAGTATCTTTTGAATTCTGCGAAAATTATTGCAGAATGCGCTGGCCCCATCGATTGCAAGATTCTTTCGTACAACCCAGTGGCTTTTGGCCAGTATGAACATCTTGAATACAAACCGTTGGTAAACGCCCGTGCTCATTCCCTAGGCCAAGCCAGACAAATTGTGAATGATCGGTTGTTGGAGCAATACCAGCGCTTCCTTAAAAACCTTTCTTATCGCACGAAACTCAACGATGCAGATTTGTTGGCTGCAACTTATTACCTGTTGCTTCAAGACAGAGTTGAAGAGGCGCTGGCTTATTTCAGCCAAGTTGATCCTGCGAAAATTGCAACCGCAATGCAATACGATTATTGCAGGGCCTACCTCGATTTTTATACCCAAGAATATCCCCGAGCCCGAACTTTAGCACTTAAGTACGCCAACCATCCGGTTGACCGCTGGAAAAATACCTTTGCTGCAATTATCAATCAGCTTGATGAAGCAGAAGGCAAAGATGGCAAGGTGGTTGATCCTGAAAGCAAAGAACAAAAACAGGCCCAGTTAGCTGCGAGTGAAGCCAGCTTTGATTTCAATATTGATGCCAAGAAAATTAATCTCAATTACCAGAATCTAACCTCAGTGAAGGTGAGTTATTACCTCATGGATGTAGAGCTTTTGTTCAGCAGAAACCCTTTTGTGGCACAATCTGGGAATCAATTTGCATTCATCAAGCCCAATGCCTCAAAAAATCTGGAACTGATCAAGGGTCAAGCCAAGGCGTCTTTCGAACTACCAGAAGAGTACGCAAAAAAGAATGTGCTTGTGGAAATCTCCGCAGGTGCGAAAACCATTTCTCTTCCTTATTATGCCAATGCAATGTCTGTTCAGGTAATCGAAACCTATGGCCAAGTAAAAGTGGTGGACAGTGTTACTTCCAAACCACTTGCGAAAGTCTATGTGAAAGTTTATTCGAAGACCGCACAAGGGGTGAAATTCCATAAGGATGGTTATACCGATGTGCGTGGCAGATTTGATTACGCTACCGTAAGCACGCCCGAGAAATCACCGATCGAGAAGTTTTCGATCTTGATTCTTAGTGAGCAAAGTGGCGCAATGATCAAAGAAGCGAACCCCCCACAGCAGTAAGAATCTGTAGGGATTTGGTGTACTTACTTCGTGGGAAGTTTGAGTGGTAATTGAACTTCGTAGTAGCGAAGTTTCTCGGGCATGAACGGGCTGTTGTACCCCATGACCTTTAATTCACCTGCTATTTCAAAAGCTTGCGGAGTGGTTTTGATTTTCTCGAGTAGCCATCGTCTTGCAGATTCAATGTTTTCAGAAATGGGTGAACCACGCATCCCAACACTTACCACTGTGCATTCTGTGGTATCAAGAACTGCAACATTTCCCTGTGGCCCGACTTTTCCCAAAGTTGTTTCCTGATAAAGAAAAGCCATCGATGACTCGGTATACTTTCCATTTTTTTCAGTCATGGTCATCTCAACAGGTGCGGTCATCTCAATATTGTTTTTCTTGATGTGATTAAAGAGGGTGAAGAAATTGTTTCCACCCAGACCGGAGTTAGCGACTTTTGCCATGCGGTAAACAGGAAGCTTTTTAATTTCAACAACACCAACGGGAGAGGGTGCGGGGAATCCAGCGGGCACGGGGGCTTCAACTCGGGGCTTGAAAGTAAGAATCACGAGTGTTTCAAGGAGCGCTGCACGAAGGGTGTCAGCCTGTTTTGTAACGTCTTGCAATTTGGAGGAAGCTTGCGAAGCTTTCGAAAGAATATCCCTCACCATGAAGTTTTCTTTGCATGATGCAAGGGTTTTGTCAGATGCTGCTTTTAGTGAATTTAGCCGTTGTTTTGGGTCTTTAATTTTGTTGGCTTCATCGATTGCGATGCGAAGGTTTGCAGCTTCAAGCGATTGCGCTTGATTTTCAAAAGCATAAGTTGGGTAACTGATGAACATATGAATAAGCATGAAGATGCAAAGATAAAGAAAACCCAAAAGTCGCTTCATGGAAAACCTCCAATAAGTAATTTACACAACTATTATGGACGATTTTATTCAAAAATAGAAGAGTGAATATAGTAGTAAATTTTGCTCTCAGATATCTTTTACATAAAAGAATGAAGATTAATGTTCGGGCAGCGGTTTTTTGACCTCTTGAGCAGGATGATAATGATCAAAATTTGTAAGATCGGCAAGTATTAATAACGAACCAAATGTTGACAAAAATAGTAAAATACAAATCATTATAATTTCTCGTTTTTTAATCTTAAATATTTTTGGTGAACTTTCCCTGTTCCCAATGAATAGCTTGAAATAAATTTGAAGACTTGTCACAGAGATTATTGCTAATGAAAGCATTAAAAGGCCTCCTTGCAACCAACTTGTCTCCAAAATACCATCAATAAGAATTTCCAATGGTATAAAAGTCGCAAAGCCGGGGAATGCTGTGTTAGAAATTCCAAACATTAAAAATGAAAATCCGAGGACTGGGGAACTTCTATATAAACCATGGTACTGCCGTAAGTCTAATCGCCCATATCTTGATTCTAATCCGCGAAGAACCAAACCTGATCCAGTCAAAGAAACCCACACACCAAAATAAAAATTAAGGGCTCCAATTTTAGAAAGGTCATCGTTTTGGCTGAATCCAAGAAGGATCGTTGAGTTTATTGCAAAAACTAGATAACACCAATATGACCGAGCGTCACTCAGGGCAAGGTTTAAAAATGCAAAATACAAAAGGCTGGTGAGCGATAGGAGTACAACCGCCTCGGAAAAAAAAGGTGAAATATCTGGTTGAAAACCATTGTTTATTAAAAGCTTGAAAGGTATTGGACTTAGTAAAAAGGGGATCGAAACACTCAAACCGGAATTATGTGCAATTTTTGCAGCCATGCTGTGAAAGGGGAAAATCCCTAACCTGCAGAAAGTTGGAATTAAGATTAATAGTCGAAAAGCACGGTCATCTAAACCTAAAAACCCAAAAAGAATTATTAGGAATGTAAAAGCAGGGATAAGCCAAAAAGCTTTTGGAGGCGGTATGTTGCCGAGGTAAAAAACAATCGATTCCAAAATCAAAAGAAAAGAAAGAGTTTTTAAATCGTTAGAAAAGCATGAAGCAATTCCCAACGCCTGAAGCAATAAAACCAAGGATATGTTGGTTGAATTCGGGCTTGATAAAAAATTTGTGCGCGGTGTTGAAATTACATTAAGAGTACAAAGCAAAGAAGCAAGTAGTGCAACAAGGTATTCGTCATTAAAAATCCCATTTGCAAAGTATTCGTCGTTATAAATCCCATTTGCAAATGAACTAATTGATAACTTAATTAAGAAAAACAATAGGCATGATAGTGTCGCGGTTAAAGAGAAAATAATACTAAAGTATCGTCCTTCAGGTGGTTTTTTTCCCCTAACGGCAATTGATCCAATCGCGCTTATAATAACCGGTATTAAGTATGTGTAATTAGTCATAATGGATCAGTTTTTTGGAGTATTATCTGTAAGGTCGATGTTGTTTTTAAGGCAAAAAAAACGATTTTCAAATCTTGAAAGTAAATTAGAAAATGAAACTATTGGTTGGATGAACCAGTCGATTAAAAATGCATCTAAGCCACCCCTCAAAAATCCTAGTCGGAATGTTTTTAACGAGGGTGACGAGAAATAAGAAAGTTCTTGGATGCTTACTTTATTAACGGAGTGACTTCCTAGTGATTCCTGAGTGGATTGGTAGTGTGCGAAAGATGATGGAACCAAAAGAAATTGATAAGTCTTTAAACTTGCATTGCCGATTATGTGAACCATGGCAAGAGTTTCGAAGCCTAGGCCAATTTCTGAGACTATTATTCCAACTTGAGTCAAAGTAGAGAAAGCGAGAATGCTTTTCATATCGCACTGGGTTTTTTCAATCACGGTACTTAGAATCGAGGTAACAACTCCTATTCCCACCAAAGTCCATGCTATTCCAGGGAATAATTGAATTAAGGGATTAAACCTTAAAAGCAGAAATGCCCCCATGTGGATTGAAATTGCACCATAAAAAATTGCACTAGAAGGTGTTGGCCCGTCCATAGCGCGTGCAAGCCATCCTGAAAATGGAACTAATGCAGATTTGGCCATGGCGGATATTATTACCATGCAAACTGCCAGATACATGGAGAAATTTTTCTCGTAGTTATCAATTCCTTCAAGGCTCTGATTAAGAAGAGTGGGAAAAAACACCTCTCCAAAAGTTTGGTGTAATAGAAAGATTGCCGTAAAAAGGCATGCATCGGAAATCTTATATACCACCCAAAGGTGCAATGCATTTTTTGCTGGCACCGTCCTTTCCTGAAAAAAGGCAACAAGTAAAGCAGATGAAAGCCCCACCATTTCCCAGCCTATAAAAAGTGTTTCAATTGTTCCAGCGAGGATGACCATCACCATTCCATTTACAAACAATGCAAAGAGTGAGAAAAATCGGTAATAGCCAGATTCGTTATGAAGATATTTTTGAACAAAAGATGCTATTATAAAAGCAAGTCCAAGGGCTACTTCACAGAAAAAAAGCCCTTTGTTGTCGAAAAAATAAGAAATTACAAAAGTAAAATGTATAACTTTAAATTCGCCATATGGTTTATAGTCTAAGTATATCTTGGAGCTTGCAAGTAAATTGAATTGGATCAAAAGCAACAAGATAAAAGTGATTGTTACACCAATTTTTATCACTAATGCTATTAGGTGTTCCGGTGGGCGTTTCGGACTAGCCATGAAAAAGACCATGCTAATGAGCATAATTAATGGAATCAAAGATGCTAACCTAGGAGCTATTTCTAAAAATAAAATTTCTGAATTCATTTATTCGTGCTTTTTTAAATTTCGTTGGTGAGTATAGCGTAATCGAGAAATTCACGTTTTCCTTGATACCAGCTTAATGAATCTTGAGCTTTTGGGGTTTCGGAGGTTAGTCCTTCATATTTTTTAAATTCAGTGCCAAATAATTCCCAAGCAATTGAAGATTTAGGGTCTATTACGACCAATCTTATCCAGCCGTTGTAGCAAATATAAGCTAGGTTGTTTAATTTGCTCAATATATCTTTAATTCCTTCAGGATCACATTCGATTACAAAAAGAATTCTTACGGGTTCATGTATTTCAGTGCCTTGGATTGGGAGACCCGATCGCAAATCGCTTAATGAACCATCCATCACTCCTATCATGGAAGTTGGATTATGTGGAAGTTTTGTTCCACAACCCCAGCCTGTAGGATCAACCTTGGAAAAATAATAAGTAAGATTGATACCAGAGCAAACTACAATCACAGCGCCAAGGATTCTTGCAAGTATATCCTTGCTGGGTGTATCTTGTTCAGGGTCGTAAGAAACTAAAAAGCATCTTCGATCGAGAAAGGTGTTTTTTATCTGGGAGCGTCTACCAACAAAACAAGCCGCATTGGATGCATTCCCATACTCAACTCTAGGCTGGGCAAGGTCGTTTGCCCTAGATTCGACATGCCTTTTGGCATCTTTCAATGATATTTTCAATGGAGCAGAAAAGAATTTCCTACATCTTTCATGGGCATTTTTTTCACAAGCAGTTTTTAATGAGTCTTTTGTTTTTTGAAAAATGGTCTTGTGTGTCTCTGGCAGCAAATCTAAATCAAAAAAGGTAACATCTTCTGTGGATGTGTCATGTTTCCCGCCAAGGAAAAATGTTGTATCTGGGATAATGATATTCTTTGTAGCCAAAAAATTTCTTGTCCTTCGATCATTTAAATTTTGGGCAACTCCCCTAGCGTTTGGGGATCCCGGGGAACCGCTGCAGGCCCCGCAATGATATGCGCTTAAATGGGGATTGTTTACTGCGGTGGTGCCATGGCCAAGAATAATTACTAAATCAGCGAAATTATTAGTTAATCCAATGTCAGATAAAAGCCTGTAGGCCATAGCACCAAGTTCATCTGTGGTAAATCCTAAATGGTCTTTTTCAGGTGAAGGCGGGTTTTCGGTTCTTTCCAACGTTAATCGTGTCTTGGAATTGTCACGATTTAATCCAATCAGCCAGTTTTTTATTCGGGCTGAAATCCTAGGGAAAAGCACATTAACAATAAGCAGGATCGAAGCCAAATAACCTATGGTGTAGGAAAGAATTGTTCCCATCGAAAATTTGCGGCTGCCAAGAAGAACTTCATGTCTAGCAATTTGCAGCGTTTGCATAGTTCTGGTGCGATTTCGATGCGCCTGGCTTATTGATCCATAAGGCACTTCCTTTACCCAATTTGAAGGGGTAAGCACCGGGGGGCAATTGCGGGAGAAAAAGCTTTGGTTTTCACCCTTGTAATACATTGGCATATTGAAAAAACCAGCAGCACCGAATGTTTCTATTCGGGGGTTTGTTTCTTCTAAGTGGCGCCGGAATGATTCTTCCCTAGCATCAATACAAGTTATCACTTGTAATTCAATTTCGCCCTTTGGTTTGGAAACAGGTCTCAAAATAAAAGACCGAAGAAACAGGTCATGGATTTTTTTCTCATACGCTCTTTGGTAAGTAAAGAGACGATCGCTCAATTTGAAATCATTCAATTCATTATAAAAAATCTTCCATAGTTCATAGTTCTCTGATTTGGACAAGATTTCATATCGTGGTGCAACAATAAGAAAGAATTTCCAGGCAAATAAATTCAAATCGCTTCTAAGATTTATGCTGATGTTTTGTTTAGATTTTTCTCCAATTTCAGCAAGGGAATCGTTTTTAAATTTGAAAGATTTTCTTGCTACATACTTTATCGCCAGACAATCAAGAAGAAGCAATATTGCCAAGAAATCCACCAAAGAACCTTTAGGTGTTTGCTGTGGGGCAAGATCCGGCCTTGATTCCAGTTGGTTAATCATGCCGGCCCATCCTCGTAAGGATTGCAGTCTTGTACGAATGAAATCGTCGAATTCTTCAGTATTTATACCAAGTTCCTGCAGCGATATTAAGGCTATTTCTAAGCTGGAGCAGTTTTGATCCCTGAAAAACTGCAATCTTTCCTTTATTCCCAAAATCCAATTGCCAGCACCTAATTCCGAATCCTCAAACAAGTTGGAAAAGGATTGATAAAAACCTTTTTCTTTTTGAGGCAGGTCCCAAATGCCGAACCCTTGGTCCAGATAAATTGAACAAAAACGAATCAATAATTCTGAAACTAATAGTTCTGGATCACTACTGGTTTCACACAGAAGCAATTCTCGATGCCTTGAAACCTGATTTTTAATAGGTGGATTTTGTTTAATCGTAAATTTAAGACAGTTTTCGTAAAAATCCAAAAATTCAGAACAAGATATCTTATCCAGTTGCCCAGCTAGTTCCGCCACATTTTCTATATTCGATAAAAGCCAATGGATTTCTTGTTTGTTGTTTGGGAATGTTTTTTCTTTTAAAATTTCTAATCTTAATTGAAAGCGGGTAAGTCCGGGAACAATTTCCTCCGAGGCCCTTTTCCCCAAATCTAAGGCTAAATAAAATTCCAAGTCGGATGAAAGTATTCTCCCTTTACCCAGAAGCGAAACAAATTCTTCTTCTTTAAGAAAGGTTTTTTTTCCTGTGTTTTCTGAGAACTTTGTCAAAGCCTCTTGAAAGGGGATCTTTTCCAACGCCATCATTGGGTTTTCAAATTGAAAAAGTGTGAGTGGGCCTTGGGAAGGCAAATACCCTATTGCCTTTCTTAATGCCTCCGAAACATGTTCCAATAATTCTGAATTGTTCATGAAATTTTTTTTAAAAGCCTTTTAACTATTTTAATCAATTATTTTTTTGAAAAATCGGGCATTGCCATTACCATGCTTTTTCGTGCAGCATTGGGATGCTTGGAAACCGGTTTTAGACTATCTAAACCAGAGATTACAATTTTACCGTTTTCCCCATGGGGTTCGTGGATTAATTCCTCAAGGCTTTCCATTACAGTATGGTCTACAAGATTGGTGTGAGAAAGATCTATTGTAATATCACTGTATTCCTCAACTTTTTTTAAGCTACCTTTAAAGGATAGCCAGTTGGTGAAAATCAATGCATTTCTTACTTCAATAATGACATGACTGTTGCTTACCTTTTTTATTGTTAAGTCAGGCTTAAACAAATTCCGTATTTTTGCCCCGTTCCAAAGATGAATGCATATTTTGGCAATAACCCCCATCACCACACCTAACAAAAGGTCGGTTGCCAACACCCCAACCGTAGTAATTGTAAATACTATTATTTGTTCCAAACCAATTTTATAAGTTTTGATGAACTCGCCGGGGGATGCAAGCCTGTACCCTGTGAATACAAGCAAAGCAGCAAGTGCTGCAAGAGGAATACTATGAATGACCCCAGGCACCAAGGCTACAAAAAGTAAAAGAAACATTCCATGAAAGAAGTTGGCAAACCTAGTTTGGGCACCGTTGTCGATGTTCGCCTTGCTGCGAAGGATTTCGGAAATCATAGGCAAACCGCCAATTAATGCGGCTGCAGTATTTGCAACACCAATTCCTAAAACATCACTGTCCAAATTTGAGCTGCGTTTTTTTGGGTCAAGCATATCAACGGCTTTGGCACTAAGAATTGACTCTAAAGTTCCAACTAATGAGAATAAAAGAATCCATTTTGCGCCAACAAGTGTTAGTACGGCAGTGTAGTCTGGGAATGTCAATCCTTTTAGGAAATTAGAAGGGATGTCTACTAAAAATTTAGGTCCTAATGAATATTCTTTGTCGAGAAACAAATAGCTGTGTACTTGATTTAGGTTAAAGACAAAACCAAGCAAAATGCCAACAACCAATACCACCATTTGACCAGGCAGTAGCTTTCGTATTTTGTCTGGTAAGAAAGGTATCCCAAATATAAGAATCAAACTTACAAAGCCAATGCAAAAAATTTCAGGGTTCCAGTTCATTACACTGTGGGGTATTTCACCCAACAAGGCAAAAGGGGTTTTGGCTGTAGGTGTTACGCCAAAAATCACATGAATTTGTTTGGAAAAAATGATGATACCAATTGCAGCCATCATTCCGTGCACTGCAGCTTTCGGGAAAAAGTTTGAAAATTTCCCTGCTTTTAACAGGCCAAATACGATTTGCAACAAACCTGAAACTACCCCAATTCCCAATGTCATTTTATACCCAATCCAAGGGTCTTCGCTATTTCCATAGATTTCATTTAATTCTTGAACGGCGCCCGCAACAATTACAATCATACCGGCAGCAGGGCCTTTAATAGTCAATTCAGAATTGCTAAAAAGCATTGGAATTATACCACCAATGATCGCAGTGAATACTCCAGCAATTGGAGGAAAGCCGCTGGCCTTTGCAATTCCAAGACAAAGAGGAAGGGCAATTAGAAACACGAAGAATCCCGCCCAAGCATCGCTGATTAAATTTTGTTTAATTGAATTTTTCATCAAATATTTCCTTAAGATACTAATGTAACTTGTTTAATAACAAAATATTCCGCTTTAGAGCAGTGATTTTATAATTGTTACTGTTATCATTTTATCGTGCCATATCAAGAAGTATTACAATTTCTTAAGCTTAAGATTGCAGGGTTTTTTATTCAAATAAATGCTTAAAATCATAATGTGTAGCAATTAAGCAGATATTTTTATTTTAGGTGGCTTAGATAAAAGCCAATGAGCTTAAAACACTGGTCTATTTTGATTTAATTAAAAGGCAATTGTCAGCATTAGCTGAGACAGTTTTAATAAAATTCTTTCCTTAATTAAAAGAATGGTGTTTTATGAAAGTTTTATTAATCGAAGATGATCAAATCCTAGGAAAAACTGTTAAAAAAGCTTTTTTAGAGGCTACAGATGAATGTATTTGGGAAAAAGATGGGCAAACAGGCTTTGATCAAGCCAAAACCCATCAGTTTGATGTTATCATTCTTGATTTGATGCTACCTAAATTAAGTGGATTAGAGGTTCTTAAATCACTCCGGCTTTCGGGTGATAAAACCCCGGTTATCCTTCTTACTGCTTTGGGCTCGGTTGAAGAAAAAGTAGCAGGCCTGAAAGCCGGCGCGGATGATTATGTGGTAAAACCCTTCGCCTTCCCTGAGTTGATGGCCCGCATCGATGCTGTTTGCAGAAGGGCCATTTTAAAGCCTTCCCCAACTTTGGAAGCTGGCGGGTTGATACTAGATCTTACCACCCGAAGGGTTCTTGCGGGAAAAACCGAAATCATACTTTCCCCTACGGAATTCTCAATCCTTGAGCTTCTGATAAGGAATTCAGGCCAAGTTCTGCCTAAACGCATGCTTTGCAAACATCTTTGGGAATCAGATTGGGAAGGCGCGACTAATGTTATTGAAGTGCATATCAACCGTTTGCGTAATAAACTAAAAAAGTGTTCGGATCTTTCGCCTATCGAAACAGTTAGAGGCCGTGGCTATGTTCTCATCACGAATTAAATCTTTGTTTAAAACCCTTCGCTTTCGCTTGATGCTTTGGAATATCTCAGTCGTTTTAATTTCCGTAGTTCTTACCCTTCTTGCCTTGCGTACCTCTTTTCGGGTCACACTTCTTCGGGAAACCGACCAACTGCTTAAAGAAGATGCGCTTGAAATTGAACTTGCTGCTGAAGCTATGCATCCAGATGCAAATGCTATCCATGCGGAAGTTATTAGGCATACTTCTAGCCATCGGCACCGAGGATTGTTCATCCAATTATTTGATACGAAAGAAAATGTTGTGTTTAGCAGCGTAGATATAAACACGAATCTCTTGCCCCAAAACCACTACAATCAATCAAATTCTTTGCTAACCTCTGGGAGATTCCGTTTTCTCGATATCAAGCTCGATGGAGATGTATCCACTCTTTTTGCGGGATTTCGCGTCGGTTCCAGTATGGATCTCGTTGAAGAAGATGTCCAAAGCTTAAGCTGGCTCATGCTTGCTTCAATGGGTTTTGTAGTACTCATAGCGCCGGTTGGAGGCTACATTCTTGCGGTTCAAGCTACAAAACCTGTTGCAGATATAATTAATACTACTTCGAGGCTTAGGCCCCAGAATTTAACGGAAAGATTTGTTATCAAAGGCACGGGGGATGAACTCGATAGACTTGCAATAACCATTAATGGCTTTCTTGATCGTATCGCAACTTTCATCGAAAAAAAAAGGGAGTTTATAGCAAATGCTGCCCATGAACTCCGCTCCCCGCTCACAGCTATAGGCGCAGCTTCAGAATTGGCGCTAGCCCGAGACCGAACACCGGAAGAATACCGCGAAACCCTTGGCGAAATTTCTGATAAATGCGACCACTTCAGATTACTCATCAACCAACTTTTATTGCTTGCTGAAACCGAGGCAGGGGCGAATTTACCTCACCATGTTATCCAAATGGATTGCATCATCGAAAAATCTTACGACATGTTTAAAGATGTTGCTTCACAACAGCATATTCATTTCAAACTTGATTCTACAAACCCTGCGCTTGTACTTGGCGAAGCGAAGCAGATTCAACAGGTGGTTAACAATCTTATCGATAACGCAATCAAGTTTACTCCCGAAGGCGGAACCATCGTTGTTGAACTTTATAAAGAAGCCAGCAAGATTGTTTTAAATGTTTCTGATACCGGCGTGGGAATATCCAAAGAAGATCAGAGCAAAGTTTTCGACCGATTTTTTCAAGCGGATAGATCGCACACGAAAAATGCTGAAGCCTTGGGTGGCAATGGCTTGGGCCTTAGTATTTGCAAAGCGATTGTTGAATCGATGGGTGGCACCATTTCTGTTACTTCAATTCCGGAAAAAGGCTCCACCTTCACCATAACATTGCCACTGATCGGCCCCGTGTGAGGCAGGTCCCGATCTACAAGGTTCGCTATAGGCTGGGCATTCCAATCCGCAACGTGTCGGGTGGTTCGATTATGACCTTGAGCAGTGTAGCCCACCTAAGCCTATTTGCAATCCGCAACTCCTCCGAGCTAGGTGATACAGCGAGCCATGATTACGAGGTTCTTGGCCCAACTGATTTCTCCAACCAATGGTTGGAGTTTTGGTTGGCCCTGATACTCGGAGTAGAACTGGCGCATGTACCAGAGGTTCTGCGCCGAGAAACCGTTGCGACCAGGGAACTCCGCCTGAAGGTCATCAGCGAGCGACTGCACCACGGATTTTCCCCAGCCGAGTACTTCTTGCTTCTGGTGAATGGACTCGCCAAGATCCCAGTAGAGAGAAAATAGCTCCTTGTTGACGGCCCGGAACGCCTGATACTGTGCCTGCCGGATGCGTGTTTTGATTTCGACAAGAAAGCCCAGGTAGTCGTTAGCGGAAAGTTCATTCATAATAATTCTCTGATGTTGGCCCGCACTTCTGCAGTTAAACTTAAAGGGCTATTAGCCCCCATAATAACCGCAAAAAGGTGCGATAAACCCTGAAGTGATCCCATGGATTCGGCAAGTTTCAGTCGTAATAGTTCTCATTATATTGTTATTTTAACAATAACAATATCTTAATAAATTGTTTTTTTGTAAGTGACAATAGGCAAGGTTATGCAAGTGCGATGGGTGCAATTCGGATTTTTACGGTCTCAAAATGTAGGTTAACATGGGGCCTTTAATTTCCTAAGCCGTAAGCGAACATGAGTAATGATGCCTACATGGATCAGGATGCCAATGGCGATTAACTTCTTTACTTGTCGAAGGAATTACATTTCCTCTAGTAGCCATTGGGTTGCGGGAGCCCAGGTGATTTTTGCAGGTATTGGCCTGCTGGGTGGTGAGGGATCGAGGGTGATAAGGAAAGGCCGTGCCTGAGGGAATGTGGTGAAGGCCATTTCCAGAGAACGAAGCTCACGGTTCCAAGTTTCCTCTCCTTCACTTTCTAGACATACTTGGATTAGGAGCGGCTTTTCTCCTGCACGATGAGCAAAGAAGTCGACTTCAAAATCTCCTTTGGTGCGTACATAGGAGGTTTCCCAGCCCCGCCTTTCGAGTTCAAGTAAAACCGCGGTTTCCAAGGCCCTGCCCTGATGGCTTCGACCGCTGCGTTCAAAGAGCGAGATAAACCCTGGATCCACGGGATAGGCTTTGCGCGGGTTAACCATGCGTTGCCTTTCCGAGGCGCTATGCATCGCTACCGTGCGCAACAGAAAAGCATCTTCAAGATGGCCAAGATAAGCATGCAAGGTGTCCTTGCCTACGGCAATGCCTTGCCCTCGCAGGGTGTCGTAGTGCTTCTTCACAGAGAAGGAGCCTCCAGGATTGGCGAGAAGTTGGCGTTCGATCCAGCGCAGTGCCACCGGATTACTGACTTGATGGCGTTCGATGATGTCTCGAAGAACCACCACATCCACATAGCCTGTAAGAAGGGCGGCCCGGTCGCGGGGTGAAGCGCCTTGGGCTTCGGGGAAGCCGCCTTCCCCTATATAGGAGCGGAGTTTGTTGATCAACACTGAGCGTTCCAAGGGACGCAGGCGCTCGAAAGGCTTTGTGGGCTCGATGCCTGCATGTCTCAAGGATTCGCGAAAACTGAAAGGGTGAACCAAAACCTCCATGGCTCTGCCTCGCAAGCTAGTCGCCACTTCGCGGGAAAGCAGTTTGGCAGAGGAGCCGGAGATGAAGATTTCTATACCGCCGGTGTCCATCAGTCGGCGCACAAGGCTTTCCCAGTTTGGAAGAACTTGGATTTCATCGAGGTAGAAAGTGACACCCTTTTTTTCACGAAGCCCGGGAAACTGGCGGGCATGCTCTTCGAGCAGCCAGCCGAGGTCGGCAACCTGTATTCCAGCCAGGCGCTCATCCTCGAGGGAGAGCAGAAGTTGGGACTCTTGTGGGCGTTTGGTGGCGAGGCGGTCTGCCATGCACTGGTGGAGGAAGGAAGTTTTGCCACCCCGTCGCACGCCAATAACTGCGAAAGCCTTGCCCTGGATGCGTGGGAGATGGACATCGCGGCGGGTAAGGTTCCGCGGGAGAGATGCCAAGGATTCGGCGAGTTTCAGGCGTAGTAGGTCGCGTGATATTGTCATTGTTATAATGACAATATACTTAATAATTGTCTTTTTGCAAGTGACAATAGGCAAGGGTATGCAAGTGCGATGGGTGCAATGAAGGTTTTGGTGGTCTCGAAATGTAGGTTAACAGGGGGCCTTTAATTTCCTAAGCCGTAAGCGAACATGAATAAGAATGCCGACATGGATCAGGATGCCAATGGCGAGGCCGAGGGCGTGGTATTCCCAAGTGCAGCCCGTGGTATTACTCAATTCGTAAGCGCACCAACCGCCTAGGGGCAGAAACAAAAGTAACCCGGTTGCGAGGCCTGGGTTGTAGGAGCGCAATAAGATGGCTTGTAAAAGGTGGACAAGCGCGTTGGTGATGGAAAGATATGCTGCGATCAAGCCGAAAAAGGGGGCTATAAATACTGCAAGATAAATGGCAATGAGATCGGTGCCCCAGACGAAAACCGAGTTGATGATGAAGGTGGCATTTGGGGTTAAGACTTCGAAACCCTGCCCAATAACTTGATTGAATAGATTGCGGAAACGGTTTTCATAATGTTCTTCAAACTGGTGGATCAGATAGATGGGCAGTTGAATGCATATAAGGAAGAAAAGAACCCCGATCTTGGGGAGTAAGCCAAGAAGTAGAAGGGTAGTAAGAATTCCCGAAAACAAGGCTGCCTGGGGCCATTGCCAATCGGTAACCAGCCATTTCCAAGCTTTTTTGATGGGATTCATGATGTTTCTGTTACTAAAAGGCACGCAGCATCAAGCAAAACCTACCTAACCCTTAATTTATGTTGGCGTTAGGTCGATAAATGCAGTAGAATGTAATTAGATTTGAAGTATAGTTTTAACCTGCCTTGTGGTCAATTTGACTTCTCTCCTGAATTAAGGTGAAGCTTTGAGAATAACCAGACTAAAAGCTAAAGAATTTACCTCAATTGCAACCTTGTTTGTGATGAGTTTCTTCAGTTTTGCAGGCCATGCCGCTGCCCAAGATTCGATCACAATTCTTTCACCCTTAAAAACGATTGAGTTGAAAGATGCCTTTGCGGGCTGGCAGATCATTGCCAACGCTGGGCAAGCCGATGTTACCAGAGTTGCCAATTATAAAAGTACCAATCCCAAAGTTGCTCGGGTTGATGAAAAAGGCTTTGTCGAACCGGTTGGCGATGGCCAAGCTACGATCCATGTAACGCATCAAGGTAAAATTCTTGATGTGCCTGTTGAAGTATCTGGCGTAAGCAATGGCAGGCCGATTGATTTTCGCACAGAAATAGTTCCCCTTTTAAGCAAGCTTGGATGTAATGCAGGCGGTTGCCATGGTAAGGCGAGTGGGCAGAATGGATTCAAGCTTTCGCTGTTTGGTTTCGATGCGGATTTCGATTTCGAAAGCATTGTGAACGAAGCAAGGGGCAGAAGGATTTTTCCTGCGAACCCAGAAATGAGTTTGATTATCCAAAAAGCTTCGGGTCAGATGCCCCATGGCGGTGGCAAAAGATTGATCCCAGACTCCAACGATTATCAGATTGTAAAGCGCTGGATTGCAGCAGGCACTCCTCCCGTTGCCAAGAATGTTCCGATCGTAAAACGCATCCAGATGATTCCCAATGATCGCATATACAAGCATGGTGATACTCAGCAAGTTGCAGTAATAGCAGAGTACACGGATGGATCTTTCCGCGATGTCACTAGGCAGAGCGAATTTGCAAGCAACCTCGATGTGATAGCTGTTGCGGATGCAACGGGTTTTATTAAAGCGGGCAAACTTAGTGGCGAAGCTGCAATCATGGGTAGGCACATGGGCCATGTAGCTGTAACCCGTGTTTTAGTGCCCCATGGCGAAGCATTAAAAGAAATCCCAGGCTTTAAGCCGACCTCGGAGATTGATCTGCTTGCAGTTGCCAAGTGGAAAAAGCTGGGTCTTCAGCCCACTCCTGTTTGCGATGATGCAACCTTCATCCGCAGGATAAGTGTTGATCTTTGTGGCAGATTGCCCACGCTGGAAGAGACAACCGCATTTGCAAAAGATACTGATACCAACAAAAGAGCGAAGCTTGTAGATACTCTTTTAGATTCATCTGATTACCCTGCATATTTTGCAATGAAGTGGGGCAGTATTTTAAGGAACTCGAACCATGCGGGTTCTGATCGGGCTTCCTATGCTTTTCATAATTG
>Ga0194043_1000488_pt1 | contig 21935 bp, 15 predicted proteins | sample JunL4415m_MetaG_FD_161274 | JGI IMG/M metagenome (GOLD analysis project Ga0194043, IMG submission 161274) | Anoxic zone freshwater microbial communities from boreal shield lake in IISD Experimental Lakes Area, Ontario, Canada - Jun2016-L442-15m | ecosystem: Environmental > Aquatic > Freshwater >...
CATGTAGATGGTGCGGCCATTCGGAAGTGCGTAGGAGTCATACTGCGGCTTCACGGTGGTCCGTTTCACGCCTTTGTGCGTGTTGAGGCGGTCCACTTGGATCTCGTTGTCGAAGTGGCCGATGTTGCAGACGATGGCCTGGTCTTTCATCTTGAGCATGTGCTCGAGGGTGATGACGTCCTTGTTGCCAGTCGTGGTCACGTAGATGTCGCCGCGGCCGAGGGTGTCCTCGACGGTGGTGACTTCGAAGCCTTCCATCGCGGCCTGTAGCGCATTGATGGGGTCGATTTCTGTGACGACAACGCGGGCGCCGAGGCCCTTCAGCGAAAATGCGCTCCCCTTGCCAACATCGCCGTAGCCGCAAACGACCGCGACTGTGCCGGCGATCATGACGTCGGTGGCGCGCTTGAGACCGTCGCAGAGGGACTCGCGGCAGCCGTAGAGGTTGTCGAACTTCGACTTGGTCACCGAGTCATTCACATTGATGGCAGGGACGAGCAACTTGCCCGCTTCCTTCATCTGGTAGAGGCGATGGACGCCCGTGGTGGTCTCCTCGGAGACGCCGCGCCAGTCCTTCACGATTTTCGTCCAGATGCCGGGCTTTTCCTTCGCGACGCGCTTGAGGAGGTTCTTGATGACCTGCTCTTCGTGCGAACCGCTCGGGGTGTTCACCCACTTGTCACCCTGTTCGAGCTCGTAGCCTTTATGGATGAGGAGCGTGACGTCGCCGCCGTCGTCCACGACGAGCTGCGGGCCTTTGTCGCCGGGATGGATAACTGCGCTGAGCGTGAGATCCCAATATTCTTCGAGGGTCTCACCCTTCCATGCGAAGACCGGCGTGCCAGTCGCGGCGATGGCCGAGGCGGCGTGATCCTGCGTGGAGAAGATATTGCAGCTCGCCCAGCGGACATCCGCGCCGAGTGCCACGAGGGTCTCGATGAGGACAGCGGTCTGGATGGTCATGTGCAGCGAGCCGGTGATGCGGACGCCCTTGAGCGGCTTTTCCTTCGCATACTTGCGGCGGACGGACATGAGGCCCGGCATCTCGTGCTCGGCGATGACGATTTCCTTGCGGCCCCAGGCGGCGAGGGAAATGTCGCGGACTTTGTAGTCCTGCTTGGCGCCATTGCTTGCGCCGTTGGATTTTGCGGGAGCCTTCGCGGCTTTGGCGCGGGCGGGTGCGAGTTTGATCTTAGCCATGATATTAGTTAGTTGAGTTCGTTGGTTACTTGGCGGCCTTCTTCAGTGCGTCGGCCTTGTTGGTGATTTCCCAGGTGATGTCCTTGTCGTTGATCTTGCCGAAGTGGCCGTAGTTCGTGCTCTTCGAGTAAATCGGGCGGAGCAGGTTGAGCTGTTTCACGATGTCGGCGGGCTTGAACGAGAAGACCTTGTTCACCGCGGCGAGGATTTTCTCATCGCTGATGGTGCCCGTGCCGAAGCTGTCCACATGCACGCTGACGGGCAGCGGATGCCCGATGGCGTAGGCGAACTGAATCTCGACGCGCGAGGCGAGGCCGGCGGCGACGATGGTCTTAGCCACCCATCGGCCCATGTAAGCCGCGCTGCGATCCACCTTGCTGGGATCCTTGCCGGAGAATGCGCCGCCGCCGTGGCGTCCGCTGCCGCCGTAGCTGTCCACGATGATCTTGCGTCCCGTGAGACCGCTGTCGCCCTGAGGCCCGCCGACGACAAACTTGCCGGTCGGATTGATGAGATACTCGGTGTCCTTAGTCAGCATGGACTTAGGCAGCACTTTCTTAATGACCTGCTCGATGCAGAACTTCTCGATCTCCGCGTGCGTAGCACTGGCCGCGTGCTGCGTGGAGATGACGACATTCACGATGCGCGTAGGCTTTCCACCCATATACTCCACGGAGACCTGCGACTTCGCATCGGGCCGCAGCCAAGGGGCAAGTTTGCCAGCCTTGCGAATCTTGGTCAGCTCACGTCCAAGGCGGTGCGCAAACATGATCGGCGCGGGCATGAGCTCCGGCGTCTCGTCGCACGCATAGCCAAACATGATGCCCTGATCGCCGGCGCCCTGTTCGGCGGTTTTCTTGCCGTCGGCCTTTTTCGCGTCCACACCCTGCGAAATGTCGGGCGACTGTGTGGTGAGGTAGTTGTTGATGAAAATCTTGTCCGCGTGAAAGACGTCGTCGTCGTTCACGTAGCCGATGCCGCGCACGGCGTCGCGGATGGTCTTGTCAATATTGATCACGTTGCCGATCGGCTTGCCGCCGAGCTTCGGGATGGTGATTTCGCCGCCGACGACGACGATGTTGCTCTTCACGAAAGTCTCGCACGCGACGCGGCTCTTGGGATCAATCGTGAGGCACGCGTCAAGGACTGCGTCTGAGATGGTGTCTGCGACTTTGTCAGGATGGCCTTCGCCGACGGACTCTGAGGAGAAGATGAAGCTACGGGACATGAGGTGTGTTTTATGGGTTTTCGTTTGGCACGACTCGGCGGATGCAAGGAACGCATTCACGAATCATGATTGCGTGATATGTTCGTAAATAAGGGGTGGGTCAAACGGAAATTTCGGAGATTTGGAGTAGGGCCTGTGCGCGCCTCCGGGTGGAGCACGCGACTCGCGTGCTGTCTGCGGCCACTGGCCGCAGACACCCGACGCGCGTGTGTTTGTGAGTGGCGCTCAGATTTGGATGCCATTTTTGACACGCAGAGGCGCAGAGGGAAATGGAAAGAGACCTCTGCGTCCTCCCGATTCTTCTCTGCGCCTCTGCGTCAAAATTCTCCTCGTCCAGCTGGGCGCGCGGCAGCGTCGCGCGATGCCTCTGCGGACAGAAAACGCCTGGCAGACTTGCGCGTTCACACCCGCTGCGTCGGTGTTTCCGACGAGTCGCCGGAAACAGCGCGCGAGTCGCGTGCTCCGCCCGGGAGTCGCCGTCCGCGGATTTCGCGTGAGCTTTGAAGGTTCATTGGAACTCAGAATGAGGACGCACCGCCCGAAGCTTCGGGATTGAACCCGCACATTTCCCCTGCGCATGAAAACGCGCGTGACACAACGCGACGAACTCCTCTCCACGCTGAAGCGCGTCTTCGGCTACGATTCGTTCCGCCCGTTGCAGGAGGAGATCATCACCGAGTCGCTCGGCGGGCGCGACACCTTCGCGCTGCTGCCGACCGGCGGCGGCAAGTCGCTCTGCTTCCAGCTTCCCGCGCTGGTGCGCGACGGCCTCACGGTCGTCGTCTCGCCGCTGATCGCGCTCATGAAGGATCAGGTGGACGCGCTCCAGACCGCAGGCGTCGCGGCGACATTTCTGAATTCCACGCTCGGCGAAAAGGAATCGCGCAAGCGGCTCGCCGCGCTCTTCAACGACGAGTACCGGCTGCTCTACGTCGCGCCCGAGCGGCTCATGGTGCCGTCGTTTCTGGAAAAATTGCGCCACTGGAAAGTCGAGCTCATCGCGATTGACGAGGCGCACTGCATCTCGGAATGGGGCCACGACTTTCGCCCCGAATACCGGCAGATATCCGACCTGCGCACGCACTTCCCCGGCGTGCCTTTCATGGCGCTCACGGCGACTGCGACTGAGCGCGTGCGCGATGACATCGTGCGCCAGCTCCACATGCGCGAGCCCGCGATTTTCGTCGCGAGCTTCAATCGGCCCAACCTCGCATATCGTGTGGTCGGCAAGGAGCGCGCGTATGCGCAGGTGATCGAGTTCATCCGCGAACGGAAGCGCGAGAGCGGCATCATTTACTGCCTCAGTCGCAAAGCCACCGAGGGTCTCGCCGAGCGGCTCGTCGCCGACGGCATCCGCGCGCGTCCGTATCACGCGGGGCTCACCGATACCGAGCGCGCGGAAAATCAGGAGTCGTTCCTGCGCGACGAGACGAAGGTGATGTGCGCGACGATCGCATTCGGCATGGGCATCAACAAACCGAACGTCCGCTTCGTCATCCACCACGACCTGCCAAAGAACATCGAGGGCTACTACCAGGAAACCGGCCGCGCGGGACGCGACGGACTGCCCGGCGATTGCATGTTGCTTTTCTCCGCCGCGGACGTCGCGAAGCTCACGGGATTCATTGACGACATGGGCGACGAGCAGCAGCGCCGCATCGCGCGCGAACAGCTTTCGCAGATGGTCCACTACGGCGAGAGCGCGGGCTGCCGCCGCTCGGAGCTGCTCATGTATTTCGGCGAGCGCTACCCGAATGCGAACTGCGGCGGCTGCGACAACTGCCTCAGCCCGCGCGAGACATTCGACGGCACGGTGTCAGCGCAAAAATTCCTCTCCACCGTCTGGCGCGCGCGCGATGGCGGGTGGAAAAAGGACATGAGCTTCGGACTCATGCACCACGTCGAGGTGCTGACAGGCGCGAACACCGAGCGCATCCGCAAGTGGGGCCACGACAAACTTTCCACCTACGGCATCGGCAAAGAGCACGCGCGCCCGCAGTGGGGTGCGATCGGCCGCGAGCTGCTGCGGCTCGGCCTGCTCCGCGTCGCGCCCGGAGAATTCCAGACCATCGAACTCACCGAGGACGGCCTCACTTTTTTGAAAGAGCGGCGCACACTCCAGCTCACGCGCCCGATGAAAACCGCCGAGGCAAAACCCGAGAAACGCACCGGCGACATCGCGTGCGACGAGGCGCTCTTCGAGGTGCTGCGCACGCTGCGCCGCGAAGTCGCCGACGGCCTCGGAGTGCCCGCCTACATTGTTTTCGGCGACAACACGCTCCGCCACATGGCGCGCACGTATCCGCAAAACGAGCGCGAGATGTCACGCATCCCCGGCGTCGGCGCGAAGAAGCTCGAGGACTTCGGCGCGAAGTTCATGGACGCCATCGTAAAATTCCTCCGCGAAAATCCGCGCCAGGTCTTCGCCGACTCGCTCGAACCCGCCGCCCCGCCGCCGCGTGCGACGAAACCGAATGCGCCAAATCCGAACGCACTCAACGACACCGCACACATGAGCTGGTGCATGTTCGACGCCGGAAAGGATATCGCCGCGATCGCAAAGGAACGCTCGCTCTCCGAGGGCACCATCGGTGGACACCTTGCCATCGCCATCGAGAACGGCCTCGCCGTGGACATCTCGCGCGTCGTCACGCCGGAACAGCTCGCGCTCCTCCGCCCCCTCCTCGCCGCGCACGGCACTGCCTCGATGCGCCCCATCTTCGACGAACTCGGCGGCAAGCTGGACTACGGCCGCATCCGCATCGCCTGCGCGATTCTCCAGCGCGGCCATCGGTAAACTCGATTTTCCAGTCCTGCCACAGCATTGCTCCGAGAGCACTGGGACCGGAAAGTCCCGGCTGCCGAACTTCGCGAGCAGGATGTGAAATTTTTGACTCGCAGCGTGCGCCCGTTTCTCCCATTCACGCCCGGTCCGGCGATCGCAGCCGCGCGCCGCGTCCACATGCTTTTCATTACCCACGTTTTCCTGTTCCTATTTTTGCCGCTCACGCTCGGCGTATTCTGCCTGCTCTCGCGCTACTGTGGCGCGAAGGCCGCGAAGGCCGCGCTCACGCTGGCATCGCTTTTTTTCTACGCTTGGTGGAATCCGGCATCGGCGACGGGCACCCCCGGCGCGATTGAGGCGGCACCCGGCAATGCCGGGGGATGGAACCCGATCTACGTGCTGCTGATCATCGCCTCGATGCTTGTGAATTTCACGCTTGGCCGACGCATCGGCGCGGAGGTGAAGGCGGGGCGATCCGCCTCCGCACATGCGTGGCTTGTCTTCGCCGTCACCGCGAATCTGCTTCTGCTCGGCTATTTCAAATACGCCAATTTTTTCGTGCACAATGTGAACGCCGTCCTCGGCACGCACTGGAGCCTCGGACAGATCATCCTCCCGCTCGGCATCTCGTTCTTCACGTTCACGCAGATGGCGTATCTCGTGGACGTGCGCCGCGGCGTGGTGTGCGAATACGACCTCGGCGACTTCCTGCTGTTCATCACGTTTTTCCCTCACCTCATCGCGGGGCCGATCATCCACCACAAGGAGATGATGCCGCAGTTCCGCGACCCGAAGACTTACCGCTTCGACTGGAACAACCTCGCCGTGGGCCTGGCGATTTTTTCCGTCGGGCTTTTCAAAAAGGCGGTCATCGCGGATCGCATCCGCGCGTCTGCGGGCAGGATTTTCGATCTCGGCGCGACTGTGCCGGCGCTGCATACGCACGACGCGTGGGGCGGCGCGCTCGCGTACACGTTCCAGCTCTACTTCGATTTTTCCGGCTACTCGGACATGGCGATCGGCCTCTCGCGGATGTTCGGCATCGTGCTGCCGCTGAATTTCACCTCGCCCTACAAGTCGGCAAACATCACGGAATTCTGGCGTCGCTGGCACATGACGCTCTCGCGGTTCCTGCGCGACTACCTCTACATCCCGCTCGGTGGAAACCGGCACGGCGAAGGTCGGCGCTACGTGAACCTCGTGCTCACGATGCTCATCGGCGGCTTCTGGCACGGCGCGGCGTGGACGTTTGCGGTGTGGGGCGCATTCCACGGCGTGTGCCTCGCGGTGAACCATCTCTGGCACGGCTTTTGGAAAAAGCGCACGCGTCCTGCGCTGCTGCCGCCGTGGCTGGGCGGCGGCATTGCGCGGCTGTTCACCTTCGTGCTCATCGTGATCGGCTGGGTGCTCTTCCGCGCGCAGGATCTTCACTTCGCGCAGAAGGTCCTCGGCGCGATGTTCGGGCTCGGTGCGATACCTGCGATCGGAGTGCCGCCGCTGCTGAAGATGAGCGTGTGGCCGTGGCTCGCGGGCCTGCTGGCGTTCGTGTGGTTGCTGCCGAATACGGCGGAAATTTTCTGCAGACACCAGCCGTATCCGGAGTCGGTGAAGTCTGATCCGGATGCGAAGCCGAAATGGTTCCACTGGGACATGACCGCGGCGCGCGCGATCGGCTGCGCGGCCCTCCTCGGCATCGCGATCCTCTCGCTGTCGAAGACCGGCGAGTTCCTTTACTACAACTTCTGATGAAGTCCCCGGCGCGCCGTTTCACACTCATCATGCTCGCGGTGTCCGTGCTGTTCGTCGGTCTGCCGGTGCTGCTGAACTACCTCGTGGATCCGTACGATCGTTTCGGAAACAACACGATGGGCGTCTTCATCATGGCCGAGCGCGAGCTGAAGCCCTCGGAGGTCGTGCGCTTCCCGCACAATGCGCTGATGATCGGTAACAGCCGCATCGCGTCCATCCCCGCGGTGAAGGTGAACGGCTTCAAGTTTTTCAACGCATCGTTCGCCGCCGCCACGCCGGAGGAGATCTACTATTTTCTCGAACGCTACGCGCACAAACAGGAACTCGTGGTGCTCGGCATTGACATGGGCGCGAAGGATCCCGCGGCACCGCAGGGCGACATCTTCAAGCCCGGAGACTTCGCCTCGGTGCGCGAGCACCTCGTGAATCTCCAGACGACGGAATACTCGCTCAAGACCGTGTTCTCGCACTGGGGCGGCCACCCGAGCCGCTATCTTCCGGACGGTTCGCTCGCCGCACCGGAATGGGGCAATGCGGGAAAATTGGACGACCCGACGGCGGGGAAAAGATACCTAGACAACATGAAGACGCACACGGTGCAAAACGTCGTGCCGGCACCGCGCTCGCTTTCATTTTACCGCAAGATCGCGGACACGCTGCGCGCGCGGAACATCCCGGTGGTGGTCGTGATGCCGCCGATCCACGAGGCCGTCTTCCGCCACGTCGGCGAGATGAACCTGCATGACCTCTACGAGGCGTGGGTGGCCGAGGTGACCTCGATTTTTCCAAACGTGGTGAACCTCACCGACAGCCCGTACGGCTCGGCGACGAACTTCTACCTGCGCGATCCGTTGCACTACAAACCGGAGACCGGAGTGCAGTTCATGAACGAGGTCGTGGTGCCGTACGCGCAGAAGGTGCTGGCGGAACGCCGCCCCCGGTAGCCGCGCTTGTCAAAGCGCGGGCTGATCCTCGCACCGCTGGCGGAAAGAGTGCCTGCGCTTTGACAAGCGCAGCTACGGTTCACAGTCGCTCCGCCGCGAGCAGGATTCCCGCGGCCTTGTCGAGCGTCTCCTGCCATTCGGCCTCGGGCGAACTGTCCGCGACGATGCCGGAGCCGACGCGGAAATGCGCCTCGGCATTCGTGCCGGAGTTGGCGCGCTCGACGACCACCGTGCGGATCGCGATGGAAAACTGGCTCTCGCCATTGAACCCGAACCAGCCAAGCGCGCCCGTGTAGAGGCCGCGCGGCACGGGCTCGAGTTCCGCGATGATTTCGCGCGCGCGTTTTTTGGGTGCGCCGGTGATGCTTCCGCCGGGGAAGCACGCGCGCAGCGCCGCGGCATGATCCACGCCTTCGCGCAGGCGGCCCTCGACGGTGGAGACGAGATGGAAGACCTGCTCGTGGCGCTCGAGCTTCAGCAGTTCGGGCACGGTCACGCTGCCGAAATCACACACGCTGCCGAGGTCGTTGCGCTCAAGGTCGGTGATCATGATCAGCTCGGCTACTTCCTTCGGCGAAGTGAGCAGATCGAATGCGCTGCGCTCGTCCGCGAGCGCGTCGGCGCGGCGCGGACGCGTGCCCTTGATCGGGCGCGTGCGGATCGCGCGACCGCTCATTTTCAAAAACGACTCTGGCGACGCGGAGAGCACGGCGCTGCCGCCGAGGTCGAGGAAGGCGGCATTTGGCGCGGGCGAATAGTGCCGCAGCGCCTCGTAAAATACCCACGGCTCGCCACTCCACGCGCTCGCGAAGCGGTGCGAGAGGTTCACCTGGTAGATGTCGCCTGCGGCGATGTAGTCCTGCGCGCGGCGGACCATCGCCAGGAAATTTTCACGCGGCATCGCGCTGCGGAAATTCGGGCGCGCGCAGTGCGCAGGCGCGGGATTTTCCGCGAGCTGCGAAACAAGATCGCCGGTGCCATACCAGCGCTGCTCGGCGTGGCGGAAGATGAGCGTATCGTCGTAGAGGCCGAAGCAGAACGTGCCGTCGTAATCCACGCGGCCGGCGGCGATGCCGTGAGGGAGTCCATCGTCGCCGTGCGCACACTCGCGCCGTGCGAGCGCGGTGCGCAGCGTGTCCCAGTCTCGCGAGATGTGGCCGCGGAGAATCTCGCGCGGCGCGGCAGCGATCACCGAAAGCGCGCCCGCGTCGCCATCGCATTTCGCGGTGTCGAAAAATGCGAGCCCTGGGAGGTGCCGCAGCCGCGCAGCGACCTCGGCGGGCGCGAGGTCGAGCACGACGGGCTGCGGTGCGTGATGTTGCGTGAGTTCGGGCACGCACCGGGGATTGGCCAGATGCGCGGGCTTTTCAAATGAAAATTCAGCGCATAGTGTCGCCGCCGATGCGTCTCCAGAATTTTCCAGCCCTGTGCATTGCGATCCTCTCCACGCACGCCGCGTGTGCGGCAGCCCCCGCGCCCGCCGACAGCCCGGACGCATTGCCGGATTTCCGCGCCACACCCGCGAAGACTCCCGCGAAGGACGCGGACAAGGCGCTCCCGCTCGGCGATCCCGCTCCGTCCGCCCCGCCACTGCCCTCACTTTTGCCCGATGAAATCCCGCGCACGCTGCGTCCGGGAACCGGAAACGCGCCCGCCCGCGGCAAGCCTGCAAGCGGATCAAAGCCAAATGTGACCGCGGAGGAAATTGACCTGCGCGTCCGCTACCGCAAGGCGCGCAACATGGCCGAGGGAAACGAAAAGGTGCGTTCCGCGTGGGAGTACTCGCGCTACCCGAAGACGGATGAGGAGAAACGCCAGGCACTTCGGCGCTACTACGATCTTCTTTTTTCCCAGATGGTCGCGCTGGACCGCGGCATCGCGCCGCTCGTGGAAAAAACCCGCAAGGCCGAGACCTCCGCGCTCACGCAGACGAAGATCGCACCGACGGTGCCGAACGAATAGCGGCGGGGCGCGAGCCATTTCCACAGGACGGGCGACACTCAGTTTCGATGTCGCGACAACGACTGATTCTGCAAAATCACGCACGATCCCGGTTTGGCGTTTGTTGTTAGTTTGGTGTTGGACGTTTGGCCTCGCGCAGCGGCATGGCGGATTCGGAACGATGTCGCCGGATCACCCGGCCCCTGCGGCGGGCCAAACACCAAACTTCAAACTTCAAATCGAGCCTCGGCCGGAAAACCGTGGACATTCCCCTCGCGGCGCATAGGCTACGCGCCCTTTTTTTAACGCCATGATGATCCCGCTTTTCCAAATCCTCGCAGACGCAACTTCACCCGCAGCCCCGGCCGGCAAGGCGCCGGATCTCATGAATATGGTCGTGATGATGGGCGGCTTCGCCGTGCTCATGTGGGTGCTCATGATCCGCCCGCAGCGGAAAAAGGAGAAGGAGCTCATGGCCCGCATCTCCGCGCTGAAGACGGGCGACCGCGTCGTGACCATCGGCGGCGTGCATGGCGTGGTCTCGAATGTGAAGGACGGCCCGACGCTCACGCTGAAGGTGGACGACAACTGCAAGATCACCGTGGACAAGACCGCCGTCGTCACCGTGCTGCCGAAGGAATCAAACAACGCGGCCTGATTCATCCCGCATTCCCGCCATGAAACAACTCCTCAATTTTCTCACCACACCGCAGGCGACGTTCGTTTACGGCCTCGCGCTGCTGATGCTTTTCGGCGCGTATCTCGTCACCGGCAGCGAGCGCGCAAAGCGTATCCTCGGCACGCTGCTCACCGTCTTCCTCGTGGCGATCGCAGTCGTGTATGTCACGCCTCCGTTCGACATCCCGGTGAAGGATGCAAACGGCAAGCCGGTGATGGATCCCGCGACGAACAAGGAGAAGCTCAGGCACAAGGGCAAGATCCCGCTCGGCATCGATCTGAAAGGCGGCACCACTTTCAACATCAGCATCCAGCCCGCCGAGGATGCCGCGACGGGCGAGAAGCGCCCGATCACGCAGCAGGCCGTGGAACAGGCGGTCGAGGTGCTGCGCAATCGCGTGGACAAGATGGGCACTTCGGAACCGATCATCGCGCCTGCAGGAAACGACCGTATCATCGTCCAAATCCCCGGACTCGCGACCGAGGATCTCGACAACGTGCGCAAGGAACTCCAGGAAGTCGCGAAGCTGGACTTCCGCGTTGTGGATCCGCAGAGCGAGGAGAAGATCCGCGCCATCGAGGCGAAAAAGGGGATTATCGATCCCGCTTGGACGATTTTGAAGTTCAGCAAAAAGGACAATCCCGAGGAAGCCGACCGCAAGCTGCTCGTTCACCGTGTGCCCGACATCACCGGCGATCACATCAAGGGCGCGGCCGCCCGCTACGACCTCCAAGGCTGGCACGTCAGCGTGGAATTCGACAAGCAGGCCGGCGACAAATTCTTCGACCTCACGAGGGCGATGCGGAAGAACGTGGACCGGTTTGCCATCGTGCTCGACAACGAGATCATCTCCGCACCGACGACGCAGGTGGAAGGCGGCATCGCAGGCGGCTCGTGCATCATCACCGGCAGATACACGGACAAGACCGCGCACGACTTTGCCAGCAAGCTGATGAACCCGCTCCAGAATCCCGTGAAGATCGAGGAGGAGCGTTCCGCTTCCGCCTCGCTCGGCCTGGACGCGATCAAGAGCGGCCAGTTCGCCGGCCTGCTCGGTCTCGGCCTCATCACGCTTGTGATGCTCTTCTACTACCGGCTCTCCGGATTGTTCGGCAACATCGGCCTCATCGTCACCATCCTCGTCATCTTCGGCAGCATGGCGATGCTGCACGCCGTGCTCACGCTGCCCGGCATCGCGGGCATCATCCTCACGCTCGGCATGGCGGTGGATGCGCATGTGCTCGTCTTCGAGCGACTGCGCGAGGAAATGGCCGCGGGCAAGTCCTTCAAGGTCGCCGTGGATCACGCATTCGATCGCGCCTTCACGGCCATCTTCGATGCAAACGTCACCACGCTCATCTCGGCGTTCATCCTCTATCTCCTCGCGAGCGGCCCCGTGAAAGGCTTCGCCGTTGCGCTCACCATCGGCGTCATCGCGTCGCTCTTCTCCGCGCTGATCCTCAGCCGCACGCTCTTCGCGTGGGCGATTGAGAAGTTCGGCCTCGAACGGATCAAGATGATGGCCGTCGTGAAGGGCACGAAGATCAACTTCCTCGGCTACCGCAAGCGTGCCATCAGCCTCTCGCTCGCGATCATCGTCGGCTCAATGGGCTACTTCGCCTACCGCGGCGACCGGAACTACGGCATTGATTTCAAGGGCGGAGATCTCATCGTCCTCGAGGCAAACGGCCCCAAGCCGGACGACGGCCATGTGCGCGAAGTCTGCGAAAAGCTCGGCCTGAAGGACGTCGTCGTGCAGAGCGAAAAGGGCGCGACCGGCCTCGATTACGTCTCCGTGCGAAGCGAGAAGGAGACCGGCGTGAAGGTGAAGGCCGCGCTGTTCGAGAAATTTCCCGAGGCGAAATTCAAGGTAAGCCAGGAGGAGACTGTCGGCTCGCTCGTCGGCAGTGAACTCAAGAAGAACAGCGCCCTCGCGCTCGGCCTTGGCATGTTGGGCATCTTCCTCTTCGTCACCCTGCGGTTCGAATTCAGCTTCGCCATCGGCGCCATCGTCGCGCTGCTGCACGACGTGATCATCACCGTCGGTGCATTCGCGCTCTTCGGACGCGAGCTTTCCCTCGTCACCGTCGGCGCGATCCTCACCATCGGCGGCTACTCGATCAACGACACCATCGTCGTGTTCGACCGAATCCGCGAGACCATCAAGAGCGGACGCGCGGGGTCGCTCCACGAGATCATGAACATCAGCGTGAACGAGATGCTCGGGCGCACCTTCCTCACCAGCGCCGCCACGCTCATCCCGACCATCGGCCTCTTCCTGTTCGGCGGCCCCGTGCTGCGCGATTTCGCATTCGCGATCCTCATCGGCGTGGTCACCGGCACCTACTCCTCAGTCTTCATCGCAGCCCCCATCGTCCTCTGGTGGAGCCGTCGTGGCGGCCGCGACCTCCGCAGCGAACTCAAGCGCGACAAGCAGGCGGTCATCCCGGCGTAAAGTTGCCGCGCCCGTGAGAGCGCGGGCGCTTTTTCACGCAGGCTGTGCAGCAATTAGCCCGCGCTTCCACAAGCGCGGATGGAGCGGTTTAAGAAATGGTGTAACCGCATGCGTTGCAATCGCGCATGGAGCCGGGGCGCCCCGCCCCGTCAGTGAGTCGCGGGGCGAGGGCGCCCCTATTCCTTGCAAAACTCGTCCGCTCGTCCGCTTGGCCGCGAGATTGCTTCAATGGATCTACTCGCTACTTCGCATCATCCGCATCGCCCGCGAGCACCCACGCGCGGCGCACGGGCGCGGGCATCGGGCGGTTTGCGCCGCGGATGTTTCGCCAGATCACTTCGTTCAGCAGCAGATCGTCGGCAGCGTCTTCCTTCGTGAGATCCATCGTGGAGGTTTCCTTCACGCCCCACGCGGTCTTTTTGGTGACCTCGTTGAGATCGGCCAGCGGAACCTTGCGCTCGTACGGACGCATGTCCGGCTTTTCCTGAAAGCTCGCAAACATCGGCATCGCGAGCGCGTCGAACTGCGACATCGGCTTCAGCCCGAGGATCAGTTCCATCGTGCGCAGCATCGAGGCCGTCGAGTAGAGCGTGCTGTCGAGGCCGCGTCCGCGCGTGTAAGGCGAGATTGCGAATGCGATCGTGCGATGCGCGTCCACATGATCGGGGCCGTTCTGCGCGTCGTCCTCGACGACAAAAATCGCGGTGCTCGCCCAGAACTTCGACTTGCTCACCGCCTCGACCAACATGCCAACGGCGAGGTCATTGTCCGCGACATGCGCGACGGGCGTCGGCTTGCCGGGGCTCGCGCCGCTCGTGTGATCATTCGGCAACCGCACGATCTGCAGCCGCGGCATCTCACCCTCCTTTTCAAATCGCTGAAGCTCGGAAATGAAACGCGCCGCGCGCTTCACGTCGGGATAGCCCATGTCGAACGTGTGATACTCTGGGTCAATGTGCCCCTCGAGCCCCTTCACCTTCGCCTTGCCAGGCTGTCCGTTTTTCGGACTCGTCGTGAACTCGCCGTAGCTGCGGTAACTCACGCCGTGCGCCGCCGCGCGGTCCCACAAGTAGCCGCCCGCTGGCGTCGCGATCGGGAACACGCCCTCGGCCGGATACGGAAACTTCGAGCCACCGTGGCCGTAGCTGATCGGCCACGTCTTCTCGACGAAGTCCGTCGCGTACGCCGCCATGCTCCATTCGTGCCCGTCGGCGCTCACCTCGCTCTCCACGTAAAAATTATCGAGCGTCACGAAATCCCGCGCGAGCGCGTGGTGGTTCGGCGTCACGTCCTCGCCGAAAATGCACAGCGAGGGATCACCGTTGCCCTTGCCGAGATCGCCGAGCACCTGATCGAAAGTGCGGTTCTCCTTGATGACGTAGATCACGTGTGTGATCGGCAAAGGATCGCCCACCTTGCGCGGGATTGGATTCCCCTTCAGCTCCGACGCCTCGATTTTCCGCGCCGTCTCAGGCATGCACGAGTAGGCGATCCCGCTCTGCTTTTTCAGCTCTGCGGCCAGCTCATCCTCCTCGGTCGGCAACTGCACGATGCTGATCGTGCCCGTCAAAATTCCGCCGATGTATTCCCTCACACCCACGGGCACCTTCTTGTCTTCGGGCGGCACAAAGTGGCGGTTTGCACGGCTCACGCCCCCCTTGCCATTTGCGATGAGCAGCTTCCCGCCCTTCGCGGCGCGCACGCTCGTGGGATACCATCCGCTCGGGATAAAGCCGAGCGAACGCGAGTGGCCGGGCTTCTCGATTTCGAAGACGGCCACGGTGTTGATGTTCGCATTCGCGACGAAGAGCCGCTCACCATTCGGCGAAATCGCAAGCGAGTTCGGCGTGTTCCCCGGAGGCGCGTCGGGCGTGAGTTCCGCGACGAGCGTCTCGACGGTCTTGCCGCTCATGACATCAATCACGAAGACCGAGTTACGGTTCGCATTCGCGACAAAAAGATGCGCGCCGTCCTTCGAGAGCACCATCTCGTTCGGATGCTCCTCGGCCTTCCACCGCGCGATCTCCTTCCACTCCTTCGTATCAATGACGGCGACATGCGCCTGCGCCCAGAGGCTCACGTAGAGGCGTTCGCGCCTCTCATCGAGCACGCACGCGTACGGGAACGGCGCGTCCTTGCCCGTCGTGTCGAGGATCGCCTCGGCGCGCTTCGTGATGCTCGGGTCGTCCGTCGGCGCACCCACGCGCGGCACGGGCGTGCCGATCTGATCCGGCGCAGCGAGCGCGAGATCGTTCACATCCGCCGCGCCATCGGCACCGAGGCGCACGCGGCTCACCGTCTGGCCCCACACATTTGCGACGTAGATTACCGAGCCGTCGCCGGAAATCACGATGCCGCACGGCACGCCGCGCTTCGTCTTCGCGCGCAACGGCAGCGCGGTCGGATCGCCAAGGTAGCCGTCCTTGAATTTGAAAATATGCAGCACCTCGTCGCCTGAACCGCTGCACACGACTTTTGAGCCATCCGGTGAAAACGCGATGCCGTAAAACGCCTCGCGCAAGTTCACACGCGACACGAGTTCCTCCCTGGCGACGTCGAGGATCTGCACCTCATGCTGCCCGTAGCCGCAGTGCAAAATCGCAGCGTATTTCGAGTCGGGACTCAGCGCCATGCTGGCGGGGAAATCGCCGACGACGACCTGCTTTCCCGCAGGCCGCAGCCGCCACTGGTTCGGCAGCAACACCGCACCGTCCGCCTGCGGGCCGGGAACCTCGGCTTTCGTTTTTTCCGGCGGAGGGGCGGCGGTGCGCGGACCCTCCGCGAATGCAGCCATGGAGGAGACGAGAATTGCACGGAGGATGCGTTTCATCGCCGCGCTTGTCGCCGGAAGATGCCAGCGCGGCAAGAAATCCGAGCGCCACTCTGCGTTGGATGTTTGGCGTTAAGCGTTTGATGTTTGACGTTGAGCCCCGCGCAGCGGCGCAACGATGCCACGACGCGCGCCCACATTCGGAACGCGCCTGCGGCGGGCCAAACATCAAACACCAAACGCTCAACTCCAAACTTCAAACGGACATCGCCCCCTGCCCGCCTTGACGAATCCTCCACGCAACCCGACAAACGCAGCAACTTGGAAAAGACCCTGCTCCTCTTCGACATTGACGGCACGCTCATCACCGGCGGCGGCTGCGGCGAACGCTCGCTGCGCCTCGCCGTGCGCGACACATTCGGCGTGGACGACGATCTCCGCGACATCGAGATCGCAGGCCGCACCGACACCGGCATCGCGCGCCAGCTTCTCCGCAAGCACGGCCGCGCGGAGACCGATGCCGGGATTTCCGAGCTGCTCGGAAATTACCTGCGCCACCTCCCCGTGCTGCTGCGCACGACGCAGGGCCGCGTGCTGCCCGGCGTGGATGCGCTGCTCGCACTGCTGGGGCCGCGCGGCGATGTCGTACTCGGCCTGCTCACCGGCAATCTCGCGCGCGGCGCGGAGCACAAGCTCATGCACTTCGGCATGTGGAAATATTTCGGCTTCGGCGCATTCGCCGACGATCACCACGAGCGCGACCGGCTCGGGCCATTCGCCCTTGCACGGGCACGCGAGCACGGGCACGACATCCCGCTGTCGCGCACCTTCGTCATCGGCGACACGGAGCACGACATTTCCTGCGCACGCGCCATCGGAGCAAAGGCGGTCGCAGTCGCCACGGGTAACTCTCGCGCAGACCAGCTCGCGCCGCACGCGCCGGACATTTTGCTCGAAGACCTCGCCGACATTCCCGCGACGCTGCACGCACTCGGGCTCTGACACCGTAATGATGTTCGACTTTGCGGCGGCGTATCGTCGTATCCGGTAACGAGGGCAATCCTGCCCTCGGTTCCTGAAGTTCAGCCGCGCGGTGGCGTCTCGTCGTGAGAATGCTCGGTAAGCTTCGGAAACTTGCGGTGCAAAAATTTTTCAAACGGCTTGCCGAGAATCAGCACCACGAGCGTGAACGCCGTGCCGAGCAGCGCGAGCGTCCACATTCCCACACCACACAGCACGCCCAGCGCGGCCGTGAGCCAGATGGTCGCCGCCGTCGTGATGCCGTGGACCTGCGTGCCTCCCGTGTCGCGCAAAATCACGCCGGCCCCGAGGAAGCCGATGCCCGTGATCACGCCCTGCATCACGCGGCTGGTCACATTCGCCTGCAAGTCACCGCCGCCCTGCGCGACACCGACTCCCGCAAGGATGAGCAGCGCCGAACCGAGCGACACGAGCGCATTCGTGCGCAGGCCCGCGGGCTTGCCGCGCAGTTCGCGGTTCAGCCCGAGCACCGCGCCGACGAGCGTGGCGCTGCCGAGGCGAAGCAAAATTTCCTGCCAGCCGAGTGTGTGAAAAATGTCCATGCGTGCGGGGTCAGTGAGGCTGCGTGTTCGTCGCCCGCTTTGCGCGGAGGAGACTCATCGTGCGGCGAAGATATGCGCGCAGCGTGGTGAGTAAATCCGCGATTTCACCGCTCGCACGGCTCCACGCCGAGCAGATGCCGCACGGGGAAATCCGCACGTCGGCGGCTGCCGTATGCGCCCTCCGCCGAGCCGTGATTGCTGCCTGTCACGATGACAAGGTCAAAGTCCTTGTTCGCCCTTTCGAGCGCGTTCACGACCTGCTTCGTGCTCGTGAGAGCGCGGGCTGATCGTTTCACCGGCAGACAAACGGCCCGCGCTCTCACAAGCGCGGCTACCGAGGTAAATGTGATTCCACCCGTCGCGCTCGCTCATCCACAGCAGCTCGCCCGTCGCATCGAGCCAGCGGTGCCATTGCTTCTGCCAGCAGTCCACGAAGGTCGCCGACCTTTCCTCGACGAGCGTGCAAGCGACACCCTCGCGATCCACACCGACGACCCGGAGCACCTCATAAACGAAACCGCGCAGCGGGGATCGCGGATTTTGGATTTCAAACTTTGGACTTCTTGCTCCGTCGCTCTTCTCCTCACTTTGCGTCTCCGCGTCTTTGCGCGAGCCATCTATCACCGCCTCTCCCCCACCCTCGGGCGCCTCGAAGACACCGAGCCGCTCGTGCGCCTCGCTCTCCGCGACCCACACATGGCCTGCGAATGTGTGCTGCGGGAAGCTCTTCCCCATCTTGATCGTCGCGTACTTTTTCCGCCCGCCCTATGTCGTCATCCACCAGCACACCGCGTTGCCATCGGTCTTGTTGATGAACATGATGGACGTCTCCACATCGCTCGCTCCGCTCGCGCGCGGCGCGGCGAGAGGCGCGGGCTTCACAGAATCCGCTGGCGGCTCGTAGGCCGCGCAGCGCTCGCCCTTCACGCAGTCCACGAAGACGTTTTCAAATTTCCCAAGCGCGATCTCCGCACGATACCAGAACGAATCCCCGCCCGGCAGCCAGTGCGGTTCCACGCGTGCGCGGGACACTTTTCCGTCCGTCCGCCTCAGGAGCGAATCGGCGCGCTCGTAGTCTGCCTTCGTGCCCTGCGCGAATGCGGTTGATGCGGTGAGAAGTGTGAGTGCGAGGCGGAACAACATGGGGCGTGATGTATTCACCGCGGCACCGGCAAATATGCCGCACGAAGGGATGCGGCGACGGAAAGCAGGCGGGTTTTGCAACCTCGCGCGCATTTGTCGGACAGGTTCCAGGGTTCACGCCCGCGCAATGTTCGGATGGGAACTCGCAGACTACTCCGCCAGCATCGCAGTGACGCCGCTGCGCAATTTCCCCGCGGTGTTATTCGTCACGAATTTCACGCGGACGGTCCCGCTTGCCGCGTCGGTGACGGGCGAGATGAACTCGACGATCGCGGGCACGCGCCCGGAATTTTCACCGAGGAGCAGCGTCGCACTGCCGCCGACCGTGAGCTTCTCCGCGCGGAATGGCGGGAGGAAAAGGTTCACGATGAGGCGGTCAATTTGCACGACGGTGAGGACGTGCGGACTGCTCAGGGAGACGGCTTCGCTCAGGTCGCGCTTGATCTCCGTGACGATTCCATTCACCGGACTGCGCATCGTGCGCGTCTCGATCGCGGCCTGGATTTTCCGGATCTCCGCCTCGCGGATTTTCAGGTCGGCGCGCGAGCGCTCGAGTTCCTCCTTCGCAGCGCGCTGGCTACGGGCAAGTTCGTCGAGCCGTTCCACTTTTGTCCGCTGAAGTCCGCCTTGGATTTTCGCGATCTCGAGTTCGGCATCGAGTTGCGCGACGTCGAGGCGCGCGAGTATTTGCCCTTGCTTGACGACGGTTCCCTCCTCGACGGGGAGTTCCTTGATCACTCCGGCTTCTGCGGCGCTGACGGTGATCGTCTTGTAAGGCTCGGTGTAGCCGGGCACGTCCGCATGCGCGGTGAATGCGAGCAGTGCGAGCAGCGGCGTGAGGAGGAATTTAGAGAGCTTGTTTGAGTTCATCGATCCAGCGGTCGTATTCGGCCAGTGCGCGACGGCCATTGCGGTCTGCGTGCTCCACGCTGCGCTGGGCGCGGAGGAAATGTTCGGCGGTGCCTTGCGGGAGTTCGCCTTCGGGAGTCGCGGTCATGCGGGCGAATTTTGCGGCTGCCGTCGGGCCGAGGCGGCGGAGAAGGTCGTCATCGAGGGACAGAAAAAATTGCGCGCTGCCGGGCTGTCCCTGCCGCGCAGCGCGGCCGATGAGCTGGCGGTCAATGCGTGCGCTCTCGTGCCGTTCGAGGCCGATCACGTGCAGTCCGCCGGCGCTCTCACTCTGCGGCGGGAGCGGGATATGTGCGCCGCGGCCGGCCATGTTTGTGGCGATGGTGATGTTGCCAGGTTCGCCGGCCTGCGCGATGATTTCGGCTTCGTCGGAGTCCTGCTTCGCGTTCAGCAGCCGGAAAGGAAATTTGAATTTTGAAAGCAGCGCGGCGAGTTCCTCGCTGTTCGCCACGGTGCGCGTGCCGACGAGGACGGGCTGGCCTTTTCCGTGCCGCTCGAAGATGTCGCGCGTGACCGCGGCGAGCTTCGCAGCGCGATCCATGAAGACGCGATCGGGAAGCTCTGTGCGACGGCACGGGCGGTTGAGCGGGACGACGCGGACATTCAGGTCGTATGCCTCGCGAAGTTCGGACGAGGCCTCGGCGGCGGTGCCGGTCATGCCGCACGCCTTTTCGTAGAGCCGGAAATATCCGGGGCGCGTGATCGTCGCTTCGCTGGGATTTTCCGCGGTGATGGTCACCGCGGACGCGGCTTCGACCGCCTGGTGCAGGCCGTCGCGCCAAGTCCGATCGGGGCATGGGCGGCCTGTGAATTCATCCACGATGACGACCTTCCCCTCTGCCACGATGAAATGGACATCGCGGTGCAGCCGGTGCCGTGCGTGGAGCGCCTGCTCGACATAGTGGGTCCACACGCGGCGGAGGTGCAGCAGCGCATCGTCAGTGAGCGCGGCGTGAGCGCGGAATTTTCCCGTGTCCGAGAGCAGCAGCGGATCGTGCGGCGTGGTGGAGAAAAAATCCTCGCCGTGCTTCAGCGTGCACGCGATTTGATCGGCGAGGAGATACGGCGCGGGTTCCTTGCAGGGCGCGTTTTCTCCCATCGAGATGATGAGCGGGCTGCGCGCCTCATCGAGGAGGATGCTGTCCGCCTCATCAATGATCGCGAAGGCATGGCCGCGCTGCACGGTGTCGGGTTTCGGACGGGCCACACCGAGCAGGAGTTCGTGAAAGGCATGAGGCCGCGCGCCGCCTGCGGCGCGGATCGCGAGCTGGTCGCGCAGGTAGTCGAATCCGAATTCCGTGCCGACTCCGTAGGTCACATCGCAATCGTACGCGGCCTTCTTTTTCGGCTTGGGCGCGCGTTCTTCGAGGAGGCCGGTGGCAATGCCGAGCAGAGCGAATGCGGGCTGCGTAAACTCGCAGTCGCGCGCCGCGAGATAGGGATTCACCGTCGAGATGTGCGCGCCGCGTCCGTGCATCGCGAAGACGAATGCGGGCAGCAGCGCCACTAGCGTCTTGCCTTCGCCTGTCGCCATCTCCGCGACGCGCCCCTCGGTGAGTGCGAGGCCGGCCATGAGCTGGCAGTCGTACGGCTGGAGCTTGCGCGTTCGGCGGATGGACTCGGCGATCAACGCGATAGCGCGGATGGGGAGATCGTCCGCAGCGCTGCGGCTGCGTGATTCTTTGCGAAGTGCGTCGGCGTGCTCACGCAGGCGGGTGTCGCCTTCGTCTGCATGGATCGCGGAGGCCGCGCGGATCGCGGCGACCGCGCCGGAGAACCGGCGCGTGGTGGCCGGTGCGCCGGTGCCTGTGCCAAAGATGTCCGAGAGGTAAAACACGGTTGGGAGGGATTGCGGATCAACATGCACGCTTTGCGCCATCGCGTCGGAAATGTCGGGCCGGCGGTGGCATGGGGACGCGGTGCGGCAGTCGCGGGATCCGGGCTATTCGCGTTGGGTGTTCGCCTTCCCGCTGGGTGCGGATTTTCCGTCGCGGCCTGCTTTTTCGAGATAGAGCAGCGGGAGATTCTGCTCGTCGCGGCCACGCATGACCTGGATGCCTTCGAAGGCGAGCAGCTTGCCTTTCGCGCGCTGGAGGTTCACGAGCGCGACCTGGTACTCAGATGCGGCCATGATGAATTCTTCCTCGGCGCGGGCGCGGCGATCCTGCGCGTCGAGCATGCGGTCAATGTAGTCCGTGGTCTGGCTGATGTTCGCGGACTTCGTGGCCTCTGCGCCGATGAGCGCGGAGACCGCAGGGTCGAGGAATGGCTGCACGCTGCGCCGGGCCTGGAGGCTTTCGATGTCCTCTGAATACGCCTTCACTGCGGCGTATTTTGCGGTCGCCTCGCGGTAGGCCGTGCCGACTTCGCGGGCGCTGATTTTCACTTCAAGCAGCACGCTGTCCACCGTCGTGCGGAGCTGGTCGATCTGCTGGCGCAGTTCGAGCTTGCGGCGTTCGAGGCGTGCGCGCGCGATGTTGTTTTCGAGCGGATACTTCACTTCGAAGCCGACGGTGAAGCCCGGCCCGCCGGTGTTGTGCTCGCGGCTG
>Ga0194043_1000489_pt1 | contig 21935 bp, 22 predicted proteins | sample JunL4415m_MetaG_FD_161274 | JGI IMG/M metagenome (GOLD analysis project Ga0194043, IMG submission 161274) | Anoxic zone freshwater microbial communities from boreal shield lake in IISD Experimental Lakes Area, Ontario, Canada - Jun2016-L442-15m | ecosystem: Environmental > Aquatic > Freshwater >...
CCGCGAAACACTCAGGCGGGCCCTGCCGCAACTACGTTTGGGCCGGCCTGCTCGGCATAGGCTAGGAAGTTTTCGCGAAACTTCGCCGCTAGGCTGCGGGCGGCTGCAGTCCACGCCGCCTCGTTGCCCCAGGCCTGCCACGGCTGGAGGATCGCGTCGTCAACGCCCGGCACACAGGTCACCGCCGCAAGTCCAAAGACCGGATCGCGGGCGACCGGCGCGGTGGCGAGCCCGCCAGCGTTGATGCCGTCGATGATCCGCCGCGTTGTCCCGAGATCGATCCGCCTCCCCTGGCCGTAAGCCCCGCCTGTCCAGCCCGTATTCACCAGCCAAGCTTGGGCGCTGTGCCGCGCGAGCCGCTCTGCCAAAAGGCGGGCGTAGACCGCCGGATGCCGCACAAGAAAGGCGGCGCTAAAGCAGGTGGAGAAGGTCACCTGCGGCTCCACCACTCCCATCTCTGTGCCGGCCACACGGGCCGTATAACCGGAGAGAAAGTGATACATCGCCTGCTCCCGCGACAGCCGGCTGACAGGCGGCAACACACCCGACGCATCGCAGGTCAGGAAGATCACGTTCCGCGGATGGCCGGCCACACAGGGGATCTTGGCATTGTCGATAAACTCGATCGGATAGGCGGCCCGCGTGTTTTCCGTGATGGCGCTCGACTCAAAATCAACTTCCCGTGTGGATAGATCGTAGACCACGTTTTCGAGCACCGTGCCAAACCGAATCGCCCGGTGGATCTCTGGCTCCTTGGCCGCCGAGAGCTGGATACACTTCGCGTAACAGCCCCCCTCAATATTGAAGATGCCGGTGTCGCTCCAGCCATGCTCGTCGTCGCCGATCAGCCGCCGGGTCGGATCGGCCGAGAGGGTCGTCTTGCCGGTGCCGGAAAGACCGAAGAAGAGCGACACATCGCCGCCGCCACTGGGCCCAGCCAGCCCCTCGTTGGCGGAACAGTGCATCGAGAGGACACCCCGAGCGGGCAGCATCCAGTGCATGATCGTGAACACGCCCTTCTTCATCTCCCCGGCATACTCGGTGCCCAAGAGCACCTGCTCGCGGCGCTCGAGTGAGAGGTCGATGCTCGTGCGGCTGGTCATCTGCGCCGTGTGGGCATTGGCGGGAAACTGGCCGGCGTTGTAGATCACATAGTCGGGCATCCCAAACTGGTCGAGTTCGTCGCCCGTGGGCCGAATCAGCATGTTGTGCATGAAGAGCGCATGGTAGGCCCGCGCACAGAGCACGCGAACCTTGATACGGCAGGCAGGATCCCAGCCCGCATAACCATCGCAGACATAGATCTGGTCCCGCGTGTTGAGGTAGTCGATGGCCCGCTGGCGATTGAGCAGGAAGGTATGGTCGTCGATCGGATGATTGACCGGGCCCCACCAGACATCGGCCTCCGATTCCGCCGCCCGAACGACATGCTTGTCTTGGGGGCTGCGGCCCGTCTTCAGCCCCGAGCGAATGGCGATCGCGCCGCTTGACATGATCGCCGCCTGCTCGCGGGTAACGGCATCTTCGTAGAGGCGGGCCGGCGGGGCGTTGCGGACCACCACCGGCACCGCGATCTCATGCACCGATAGATCGACGGGTCGCGGCATCGGCTTCTCCGGGAGTAGAAAGTGGATCGGGCGTGACAGACGGCGTGCCAGCGGGGGCCGCCGCCGGGCTGTCGGTCAGCGGCTGCGGCCAACCGGGCAGACCGACCGCCAGCCAGGTTGCCGCGGCGATCAGGACGCAGCCCAGGCACGCCAACGGTGGTCCCCACGGACTGCGGCGGACCTGCAGGCCCCGCACCGCCCGCCGGAGCCGCCGCGTGAACTCTCCCCAGCCCTCGGCTGACGACCGCTCGCCGACGTTGACGACGCTCACCGTCCGAAGCGGGCCATTGCCCTCGATATGCAATTGGAAGCCACGGCCGGGCAGAGCCGCGCTCTCGCCTGCCCAGCGGGCGGTGGGATCCAGCGCCGCTACCACCTCGGCCACCAGCGGCCGAAACTGGTCGACCGTAATGTTGTAGACCACCATTCGCGGCCGCGAGACGAGCACGCAGACGGCGACGCACAGGGCAAACAGGAATGCCAGCACAGGCCATGTCCAGGGTGAACCTCCCGTCACCGGCATCAGGAGCGCCAGTGGCCCCACCACCGCCAGGCCCGAGACGGCAAGAGCCAGCATCGCGCCGTCAAACGCTCCCGACACGGCCAACGGTCGCCGCCGCAGGTGAGCCCAGGCAACTCCCAGCAGATAACAACCCAGCGGCAGCAGGGCGATCCAAACAGCTGGCGTGTGCGAGGTTGCGGTCATGATCTAGAAACCTTCCACAACTCACAGACTTTCGTTCACGCACATTACGGCGCGGCTACCGAAAGAGGGCCATCCACACGAGCACCGCCAGCCAGACTCCCTCCACCAAAGCGGCTATCAGACACCACCGCCAAGCAGTTGATCCGCCAATCGCCCACGGCTTAGACGGCATCGGGCACAACAAAGGCGAGGTCACGGGAAAAAGCATCGCTGAACTGATAGACACCCTGAAAGTCTTCCCGCTTATCCCGCCGAGTTTTCCGCATCTGGCCAATTTCGATCATGCCAAACACGATCTCGCCGAAGTCGTCTGTCCGCTTGATGCCCCAACTGGCCAGCACCGTGGGAGAGAGATAGCCATATTGCTGCAGGGCATACTGTCGGGCTGCCTCGCAGAGCTCCTGACCACTGACGTGCCGCTCTCTCTGGCGGCGGCGGCTGGGCCGCCCCTTGCCCCGGCCGCGGCCCGGTTTTTCCTTTGGCTCTGGCGGCGCAGCCTCAAGCTCTTCGGCTGGCGGCTCGGCACCCATGCCCAGATTTTCCTGGCCAAACTGCAGGGCCTCGAGCACAAATAGGTAGGCGTCGAGTTTGTAGCGGTGGTCCTGCTGAAGCAGCTGGGACAACGGATGGGCGGGGTCGACGAGCGGCATCAGATCCTCGAAACGGCACGGCTGCGGAACCGCCGCAGTATAGCAGCCGTGCGGGGGGTCTGCGGCGGCGGCACGCGAAACAGCGCATCCGGCAGCACTGTCCGACACAATCCTCTGCCTCTCCTGTGCCTATTTCTCCTAGCCGCCCGGCCGGGCCTGCGGCGGGCTGCTCGACACATCATCCAGAATAAATTTATAGCCCAGCGGCGTCACGGGCTTCGAGAAGTCGCGGAGCATGTCGAGTCCTTTATCAATCAGACTTGTCCGCGGATCAAACTGATAAACGTCGCGATCCTGTCCGCCCGGCTTAAAGACCTGAATCGCGAAGGGCATGAGCTCGCGGGCCTGTAGGATCAATTCCACCTTGGCGAAGTTGGCGGCGTCGGCCTGATACCGCGGCGAAGACTCTAGCCAGATCTGGTCAGTGACGCCGGGGGGGGTGATGATCCGCATGAAATACCGCTTCCTGAGCGTGTCGGCCTTGGCGCCAAAAACGAAAGGCAGTGGGCCGTCGCTGATTGCCTTCCCCTGCATCTCTGGTGGGAGCCGCGTCTCGCGGAGCTGCCGCTCGCTGTGGCGAAACTCATAGATGCTCGTGCCGTTACAAACCCAGTGCTCGCCCGTATCCCCCGTTCGCTTCTCATACCGGCGCGTCTCCGGATTCCACTGCGTCGATTCTTTGACGCGAAAGAGCCCCTTGTCGGGCGCGGCATACTTGATCTCACCGCTGCTCTCGGAAAAGGCGAGCCGCTCGCCGCCACCATCGGCCGGACTCCAGGCGTTGTATTCCCATTTGTGAAACGTACACGACCAGGTTGTGACGGCGGCGTTGCGGGCCTCCCAGGCGGCGAGTAACCGGTCGAGCGCCGCCTGCTGCTCAGGCGAGAGCGGGGCCGGTTGCTGCGGGCCCGCCTGCTTCGGAACACCGGGCTGCTGCTGCGGAACCGGCTGCCCGGGCACAGCCGCCACCCGCTGCGGCGCCGGCGGCTGGGCCACCGCGGGAGTGCATGCCACCAGAGTCCATGCCACCAGGGTCCACGCCACGGAGGCCTGCACCACGACACGACACAGCCGCTGGGTCAGTTGGAGCAGAGTGAATCGCACGTCGCAGACTCCGGGCTGGGGGTGGGGAAGGATGGAAAACATAGCACCGTCCGGCCTCCCGGGCGAGAGCGTTTCTCTCCCATATTCAGCCAGAAAAGCCACCGTTCCGGCGTGGCAGTGCCAGAGACGCAGAGCGGAGCGGAAGAGGACAAGTTGGAAAACTTATCCCCCGAGGGCACACTACGCCCTGGTCTCGACGCTCCCGGAGCCAACCCATGCATGTCGCCGTCTTTTCCGCCAAGCCCTACGACCGCATGTCGCTGACGGCAGCCTCCACCGGCCTGCCAATCGAATGGCATTGGTACGAGCCGCACCTGAATCCCAAGACCGCCCGTCTCGCCGAAGGGGCCGTGGCCGTCAACTGCTTCGTCAACGATCAGCTCGATGCCGCCACACTCCAGACGCTCGCCAGGCTCAATGTAAAGCTCATCACACTCCGCTGCGCCGGCTTTAACCAGGTCGATCTCGCCACCGCGGCCCGGCTTTCGTTACCCGTGGTCCGCGTGCCTGAGTATTCGCCGCATGCCGTTGCCGAACACACGATCGGCCTCATGCTGATGCTCGACCGCAAGCTTCACAAGGCCTACAACCGGGTCCGTGACGGCAACTTTTCGCTCGATGGACTGCTCGGCTTCGACCTCTTCGGGAGAACCGCCGGTGTGGTCGGTATGGGCCGGATCGGCCGGCGGGTGGCCGAGATCCTGCTCGGCTTTGGCTGCCGGGTGCTGGCGTCTGACCCGACGCTCGATCCCGGTCTCGCCGCGCGGGGCGTGGTCTGGATGCCGCTTGAAGAACTGCTCGCTGCCTCAGACATCGTCACGCTCCACTGCCCGCTCACGCCCGCCACGCGGCATCTCATCGACGGCCCGGCGCTTGCTCGGATGAAGCGGGGAGCGATGCTGATAAACACGAGCCGTGGCGGTCTGATCGACACTCCCGCCGTGATCAGGGCACTCAAGAACGGCCAACTCGGCCAGTTGGGGCTCGACGTCTATGAGGAGGAGGCCGACCTCTTCTTCGATGACCACTCAAGCACGATCATCCACGACGACGTCTTTAGCCGGCTGCTGACGTTTCCGAACGTCGTGATCACAGCCCATCAGGCCTTCTTCACGCAGAACGCGCTCGACGCCATCGCGGCCCAGACCGTCACGAACCTCATGCACTTCGACCGTGGCGAACCACTGGAGGCGGTGGTACGGGCGACTGTCTAATAGGCCGCGGCCCGCAGTTCCGCGAGTTCGCGGGTGAAGCCACCGGAGAGAATTGGAAACCGACACCAGGTCTTCGGGTCGAGGTTTTCGTCGTCGAGTTGAAACGACGGTGCGTAGCGTTCCCGCTTCCACTGGTTGCGGCTCCAGAGCGTGAAGAACCGCTCAGTCCAGAGGGCTAATTGCCGGGGAGTGTGCTTGGGAAACGCGACCTGCAGCCGCTGCCAGGTCTCCAGCGGTGTCTGCTTGTCGCGGATGGCGCAGCGTTCGGCGGCGTCGAGAATGTCGTAGGGCATGAGGTCGGCCTCGTCGGTCTGGTGCTCGGCCGGCGGCCGCAGCTCCGCCGTCGGCGCCTGCACATTGACGGCAGCCAGCGCAGCGATCGGGCCGATGCCGCTTGGGCCCGCGTGCTCCAGCCACTCGAGCCACTGCCGTAGATAGGCCTTATCGATGCCAGCGATCGGGGCGATGCCGCCAGAGGTGTCGCCGTCCATCGTCGCATAGCCGACGGCCGCCTCGGAGCGGTTACTCGTGGAGACGAGCAATGCCCCGCGGATGTTGGCCAGCATCCAGACGCCCGGTGCCCGAGCCCGGGCCTGAATATTCTGCAGGGCGACGTCATCGGTCGACCAGTCAAGTGGACGCCCCACTGCCGCCGCGACCAGCGTGCGGTAGCCCGCCACGATCGTCTCCACGTCAAACTCGTGAAATTCGGCGCCGAGGGATTCAGCGAGGCCGCGAGCAGCGGTGCGAGTCACTGTGCCAGAGTGGGCGGTCGACTGATAGACGCAGATCAACACGCCGTAAATCAGCCGTCGGATCGCATCTTCACCGGTGTCTGAGAAACCGGGCGGCAGGGCGAGCCCGAGCCTCGCAGCCACGGCCGACACCGGCATCTCGCCGGCAGCAAGCCGCAACGACAGGGCTACCAGGCAGGCCACCGCCGAGGAATCGGCGCCGCCACTAGCCGAGACAACAAAGCCACGGGACCGGCTCTTCCGCTGGTAATCGAAGAGACCCAGCGCGACTGCGCGGGTAAACTCTTCCTCCTTCACGTGCAGCCCCGTCTCCCAGCCGTCCCGAGCGTCGCCGGCGGTCGACTCAACCTCGGGCGTTAGCTGTGGCGGGGCGAAGGCCAGCGACACGCAGTCGGCGTCAGCGGCCGACGGCAGCGCTGGCTCCAGCGACATTCTCGCCTGCCCCAACCGGGTGGCATCAACATCCACTACCGCCGCGGTGCAGGCCTGTTCGGCGAACGAGAAACGGCGGCCGGCAGCGGCGATTTTTCCAGACGTCGCAATGATCACCCCGCCGTCGTAGATCGCGCGGCCGGCCTCGTTGCCGAGCAGATTGGCGTAGATATAGGTCGCCCCGAAGGCCCGCGATCCCTCCTGCACGAACCGCCGCCTGATCTCGTCCTTCCCGAAGGCGAAGTGGCTGGCAGACGGATTGAGGATCAGATCGACGCCCCGCGCGGCCAGGCTCGCCCCGGGTCGGTCAGCCGCCCAGGCGTCTTCACAGATCTCAAAGCCGATACGGATGCCGCCACAGTCAAACCGCAGATCGCCGATCGGCACACTTCGGCCATCGACGGCGAGGTGGGCCCGCCGTCCCTTGGGCCAGGGTCGAAACCAGCGCGGCTCGTAGTGGATGCCTGCGCCGGCCAGGTGCTGCTTGCAGACCAGCCCCGCCAGCCGGCCGTCCACCAGCACCGCCGCGGCGTCGTAGGCCGAGCTCTCAAACCGCACTGGTAGTCCGACCGCCACAATCAGTTCGGACGTGTGTGGCTCAATCTCCGCGAGGAGCACCCGCCACGCCATCCGCTGCACGCCGGGCGATTGGAAGGCGTCCTCGCAGCCGTAGCCAGTGATGCACAACTCCGGCAGGCAGAGCACGGCGATCCCGCAGTCTCTCGCCGTCTGGATGGCGGCAATAATGCGGTCGCGATTGCCGTCCCAGTCGAGGGGCGTCTGATTGAGGGCGATGCCGCCGACACGGATCAGGTGCATGGGATGAATGGCGGACTGGAGAGAAAAAGGGAAAGGGATCGCATCCCCTTCACTGGCAGGCTTCTTCGTGCTCCGCCTACGTCGGCTCCTCAAGGTAGGTGTAGCCGCCCAGCCCCTCCTCGTAAAACTTGAGAAACCGGCCGGCCTGGCTGTCGCAGATCCGTCCCTCGCGGACCGCCTGCTCGATCGAGTCTCGCAGCCGCTGCACCAGTTGGTTTGAGTCGAATTCGACGTAGTCGAGCACCTCTCGAACCGTATCCCCCTTGATCACCGCATCGACAACGACTTCGCCCCGTTCGTCCATGCTGACATGCACGGCGTTGGTATCGCCAAAGAGATTGTGGAGGTCGCCGAGGATCTCCTGATAGGCGCCGATCAAAAATGCGCCGAGATAGTAGGGCTCGTGGTGACAGGCATGGAGCGGAAGCGTACGCTTCACGTCACGGCGGTCGATGAATTGATCGATCTTGCCATCGGAATCACAGGTCACGTCGCCGAGCACAGCGTTGTGGGTGGGCCGTTCGTCGAGCCGGTGGATCGGCATCACGGGAAACAGTTGCTTGATCGCCCAGCTGTCGGGCATCGACTGAAAGAGCGAGAAATTGCAGAAGTAGGTATCGGAAAGGGTGGCCTCGAGGCCCTCGAGTTCTTCCGGCATAAACTCTAACTGCTTCGACATCTTGGCGATCTTCCGGCAGATCGCCCAGTAGAGGTTCTCGACCGCCGAACGCTGGTCGAGCGGCAGGTAGCCACTGGCAAACAGGTTCATGGCAGTGTCGAGCGATTGCTGGGCATCGTGGTAGCTTTCCAGCAGGTTGCGGATGTTGATGTTTTGGAAGGTTTCCATGAGGTCGTGCAGCGGTTGTTCGGCGTCGGCCGCCGGCTCGACCAGTTCACCGTTGCCCCCCTGCTCCGAAACCCCCAGCACGCTGAAGATCAGCATGCTGTGATAGGCGACCACCGCCCGTCCGCTCTCGGAAATGATTGTTGGGTGCGGCACGCCAGCCTCGTCGCAGGCATTTTGCACGTGGTAGACCACGTCGTTGGCGTATTCCTGCAGGCTGTAGTTGACGCTCGATTCAAAGTTTGTCTGGGAGCCGTCGTAATCCACCCCCAGCCCGCCGCCGACGTCGAGATACTTCAGCCCCGCTCCCCGCTTTACCAGTTCCGTGTAGATCCGCGAGGCCTCGTTGAGGGCGACCTTGATGTGGCGGATGTTGGTGATCTGACTGCCCTGATGAAAATGGAGGAGTTGCAGGCAGTCTTCCATGCCCTTCGACGCGAGCAGCTCAAGCCCCTTTATTAGTTCGCTGGCCGTGAGGCCAAACTTACTCCGGAAGCCGCCGGATGCCTGCCAGCGGCCACTGCCCCGCGCGGCCAGTTTCACCCGCATGCCGATCCGGGGACGCACCCCCAGCTTCTCGGCGTATTCAAGCACCAGGTGCAGTTCCGAAAACCGCTCCACCACGGGAATGACGTGCCGGCCAATCTTTTGGGCGAGCATTGCCGTCTCGACAAACTCGGCATCCTTGAAGCCGTTGCAGATGATGGGCGTATCGTTGTCAGCAAGCGCGATCACCGCCAGCAGTTCCGGCTTGCTGCCCGCCTCCAAACCAAAGCGATAGGGCTTTCCAAACCTGAGCACCTCCTCCACCACCTGCCGTTGCTGGTTGACCTTCACCGGATAGACACAGCAGTAGTTGCCGCGATAGCCGTTCTCCCGCATCGCCGTAGCAAACACGCCGTTGATCTCCCCCAGCCGGTGCTCAAGGATGTCGGTGAATCGCAGCAGGATCGGTAGATCAATGCCGCGGACCTGCAAGCGATCGACGAGTTGCTTGAGATCGATGCTCTTGGTCGGATCCTTGCCAGGATGCACCAGCAAGTTGCCGGACGGGCCGACGGAAAAGTAGCCGTTGCCCCAGCGGGCGACCTCATAGAGATCGGCGGCGTCGGCGGTGCTCCAGTGTTCAACGTCCAGATCAGCGGCTGCCATCGACGGCCCTCGAGCTAAAACTGTGGTGAGCGGCTCGATCGTCCGCCTCCGGAGGAGAGTGTAGCGTGAGCAGGGCTGGAGGCCATGGCAATCAGACCGCAACTCGGGTCCAGTTGCGTCGCGTGAAGAGGACAAGCATCGCCAGCCCACGGATGGTGAGGTCGGCTGCCATGGCATACCAGGCGCCGACGGCGGCGAGGCCAAAGCCCGGAATCGAACCCAGTCCAGCCGGCAGCGTGACCGCGGCGCTTCACAAAAACACCGCCAGCGGGAGCCGGACCAACAGCAGCCCCGCGAAATTAACCGCCAGCGGCAGTCGGATGGCACCGGCCCCCCGCAGACCACCGGAGAACACCATCAGAAGGGCGAGCGGTGGCTGGGCAAACGCCACGATCCGCACAAGGCTGGCCGTCAGTGCCGCCACGGTCAGCTGAAAAGTTCCTTGATAACCTTGCCGGAGTTGGCGATCTTCATCGGCCGGCCATTCTTGGCGGTGAAGGTGGTCTCCAGCGAAATGCCGAGCGACTTCAGCACGCTGGCCATGACGTCCTGCGATGAGTAGGGCTCGGTCACCACTTCTTTGCCGTCAGAACTCGTCTCACCCACGACCAAACCCCGCTTGAATCCGCCACCACCGACTACCGCGCTCCAACTCCGGGCCCAGTGGTCACGGCCGCCTCCACCGTTGATGTTGGGAGTGCGGCTAAACTCACCCATCCAGATGATGGCGGTGTCGTCGAGCATGCCCCGATCGGCCAGATCAGACACCAAGGCGCTCATTGCCTTGTCAAGCTCGGGGAGTTTGCGATCGGCCAACGTCGCGAAGATGTCGGCGTGATTGTCCCAGCCGCCAAGATCGACCTCCACGAAAGGCACGCCTGCCTCGACGAGCCGCCGTGCCAGCAGGCAGCCGCGACCGAAGCCGGTCGTGCCATACTTCTCCTGCAACTCCTTCGGCTCCTTCATCACCTTAAAGGCCTCCATCTGCTTGCTGGTCATCAGCTTGACGGTTTTGTCGAGCACCTTTCTGTGGTCCTCGGCCGAGCCGCCCCGCTTCTCGGCGATGAACCGATCCTCAATGGTGGCCAGCATCTTCAGCCGCTGGTCAATACGCGTCGGATCAATGCCCATGTCGAGGTTACGGACGTTGCCATTGGAATCAACGACAAACGGCGCCCATGTCATGCCGAGAAAGCCAGGGCCGATGCTGCCGCTACCGACCGAAACAAACGGTGGAATCTCAAGGTTTTGCACCTGCTCCGCGAGTTCGTGGGCGATCACGGATCCGTAGCCGGGGTGCTCTACGTTGGGGTTGGGCACATAGCCAGTATGCATGTAGTAGCGACCCCGCATGTGATCGGCCTCGCGAGTGCTCATCGAACGCACGATCGACATGTGGTGCATTTGCTGTGCCATGAGCGGCATGTGTTCGCAGATGGCGACGCCATCGGCGCTCGTCGAGATCTGCTTGAACTGCCCCCCCGTCGGCGCGCCGGGCTTCAGATCCCAGATATCCATGGTGCTGGGGCCACCTCCCATCCAGAGCAGGATCGCAGCCTTGTGCCGCTTCTTGAGATCGGTCGCATTGGCCAGCAGCGAACTGGTGAACGCCGTAGCTGGTGCAGCGAGCGCCGCTGCTCCGGCAAGGTGGCTCATGAAATGACGACGATCCATACCGTCTGGCGTGGAAAACATGCTGGACATAGCTCAGGGTTCCTGGGGCCTAATGGTTGATGATGAACTCATTTGAATTAAGAACTGCCCACCAGATGTCCTGGAGAGCGCCGATGGCGTCACCCTTGCGGGCCACGAGCATGTCGTTCGCGGCCGTCACTTCCTTGCTTGAAGGATTCCGGGCCAGAGCCGCCTGGTAGAGGGTGGCAATCTTGGCCGGATTTTTCAGGTTGCTGCTCGCCACACGATCGAGAAATCCGCCCTTGCCCGTGCTGGTGGCCTGCTTGATGAGATCGCCGTTGAACATCATCAGCACCTGCGGAATCGAACCGTTAAACGTGGTGGCGTCGTCCCCTTCGTCAGTACCAAAAGCGATGATGAACTGTGAAAGCCACTCGTCTTTTTTCTTCGCCGCCTCCTCGCTGCCGCGGGATTGATCAGCCTCCGTGGCGATCAGGAGCGATTCGTAGAGGTCTTCCGCCCGCATCTGTCGCAGGTAGAAGTGGGAGAACTTTGGCTTCTCGCCGAGCGCCGGGTCATCCCGCTGATTGCCCTTAGAAGATTTGCTTGAGAGGGCATAAGGCCGGGAGAGCACGATCCACCGGAGCAACTCCTTTAAGTCGAAGCTCTGCTCTCGAAACCGTTCTGCCAGGCCGTCGAGCAGTTCCGGATGCGTTGGCGGATTGTGCTCCCCGAGGTCGTCGATTGGCTTGGTGAAGCCGTACCCGAGAAAGTGGCCCCAGATGCGGTTGACGATCGCCTTGGGCATCAGCGGACTGGCCTTGATGAGATCGGCCAGCTCCCGGCGGCGGTTCGCGCCAATCTGTTCGCCGGTGTCGAGCGTCCGCGGAACGTACCCCGTGTGCGAGATCTCGGTGCCATCCACAAACACTGGGTAGGCCATTTTCACCAGCCCATTCCGCAGCTCGTAGTAAAGCTCAGCCTCCTCGGGGTTGCCCCCTTCGCCCGCGAAATCCTCGTCGACAAGTTCAGCCCACTGGATGTCGCGGGTGCCGCCAAACTTCCGCAACGTTCGGGTCTGGCGAAAAAAGGCGTTGAACTCCCAAAACTGATTCTGCTTTCCCTTGTTGAAGGGATGGTTGTGGCACTGCGTGCATTGCACCTGCATGCCGAGGAAGATCTGGGCCGTCTTGGCCGTGGCCTGCACACCGTTTTCAACCATCTTCCCACTGAGGAAATTTGCCGCTCCGTTGAAGCCCTCGACATTCTTGCGATTGGCGTTGTCGCCGGTCGCGGTCACGAGTTCCTCCATAAAGCGATCGTAGGGAATGTTCTTCGAGAAGGCCCGCCTGAGATACTGCCGCATTCCGGGCCGGCTCACCATTTCGTTTTCGACGTCACGACCAATCAGCACAGTGGTCCAGACGTCTGTCCAATTCCGGGCATAGTCATCGATGAAGTCTTCGCCCAGCAAGCGGTCAACGAGTTCGAGCCGCTTTGTGGAGGAAGAGTCGCTGAGGAACTTCTGCAGCTCCTCAAGCCCTGGGATCCGGCCGATCAAGTCAAGATAAACCCGTCGGCACCACTCGGCATCCGTTGCCGGATCTGATGGCTTCAAGCCCGCATCCTCCCAGCCGCTGACAATCTGCTGGTTGATGAACTTCACCTGCGGGATGCCGAAGTGGTCGTTTTCGGCCGCCCCGATCACCCGTGACTCGGTGGCGAGCAGAGCCCCTAAAAGCATGGCCACGGCCAGACTCGGGAAAAACTCCACGCTAGGCATCTTCAGCGAACGCATCCCGGAACCCTCCTGCAGGCCGCTGTCTGGAAGGCCACAATCTCCTGCAGACCGCCTCCTGCCTACGACCGGACAGCGCTATTCTATTCGCTGCGGCCCCAACAGCCTATTCCCGAAAATCGCCTTGCAGGGCTGTTGAATCGGAAAATTAGGTCCGGGCTGGCCGAGAAGGCTCAACCTTGGGGGCCTGGGCACGGCCGGCAGCCACCTCGGCGCCCACAAATTCGATCAACGCACGGGGGCCAGCGTCGCCGAGGCGCGGGGCCGCGAGCTTAAGAATCCGGGTGTAACCACCGGGACGATCGACAAATCGTGGAGCGATCTTCTCAAAGACGATGCGGGCGGCCTGCTTGTCGCCCAAGAGTTGAACCACTCGGCGACGGGCCACCACCGCAGGAGACACCGCCTGTGCCCACTGCGACCACTTTTCACTGGTTCGCCACTTCTTCCAATCAGCGGAATCTCGGCTGGCAGTCGTGCCAAACTCCCGGGCCTTGTCGATCGCTACCAGACCGCGCTTCGCGATAGTGATGCACCGCTCCACAAGCGGCCGCACCTCCTTGGCCTTAGCAACCGTGGTGATGATTCGGCCAGCCACCTTCGGGGCACCCACCTCACCCGCTTCAGTCGTTCGTTCGGTCAGCATCAAGGCCGAAGCGAGATTCCGCAGCAGTGCCCGCTGATGTGAGGGACTTCGGCCGAGTACACGACCCTTATGACGGTGACGCATGGATAGATCCTTGACGTTCTCTAGGAGCTGGAGGGCTGATCGAAAGGAATTTTAAGAAGAGAGATCTGGCTCATCGCCACGCAAAAAAACTGAAAAAGAAACTCAGGCATCCACCACAACAGGCAACGGCATGCCGAGATGCAGACCGTGCTCCCGAAGCTTTTCCTCGATCTCTTCGAGCGACGTTTCGCCGAAGTTGCGAAGTTCCATCAGTTCTTCACGAGTCCGCGACACCAATTCTCGGAGCGTGCTGATCGCGGCCTCCTCGAGACAGTTATTCGCCCGCAGCGAAAGCCGTAGGTCAGAGGTGAGCATGCCCAGCCGACTCTCCAGCGGAGCCTCAACCGAAAATACGCCACCGGCGACTGCCTGACTGATGGCCATCCCCGGCTTCGTGTAGCCAACAAAGGGATTCAGATGCTTTCTGAGAATCTTCGCCGCTTCGACGAGGGCCATCTCGGGAGTGACGGTGCCGTTGGTCCAGATCTCCATGGTCAGTCGGTCGTAATTCGTCTTCTGGCCAACGCGAGTCTCCTCGACCTCATACTTCACCCGGGTGACCGGACTAAACACCGCGTCAACAGGAATAATGCCGATTTCCTGCGACACTTGGGTGTGCTCACTGGATGTCACGTAACCTCGACCATTCTCGACCACCATCTCAAGTTCGAACGGCACGTCATCGGTCAGCGTGGCAAGCACGAGATCCTTGTTCACGACCTCCACCTGATCGTCGGTGATGACATCGGCACCAGTGATCGGTCCCTTCGTGCTTCGCTCAACACGGATTACGCGGGTGGAATCGCTATGATTCTTAACCACAAGGCTTTTGACCGCCAGCACGATGTCGGTCACGTCCTCGAGCACGCCTTTGATCGTGGTAAATTCATGAAGCGCCCCCGAAAGCTTGATCTGAGTGACCGCGCTGCCTTCGAGGCTCGACAGCAAAACTCGCCGCAGGCTGTTGCCGACGGTGGTGCCAAAGCCCCGCTCAAATGGTTCTGCAACAAACTTACCGTAGGTTCCCGTAAGCGTTTTTAGATCGGGCACAACTGAGCCGGGAAGCTCAAGGCCTCGCCAACGAATATGCATGCGGAACTCCTTCTTGACACAACGAAAGACGGATGAAGCGAAACAGTATGAATGAAACAACGAGAGTGAAAAACTGGCAGCGGCTTCACGGCACCGGCATTACGTTACCGGCTTCAACTTGCCGGTGCACCTTACTTGGAACACAACTCGATAATCAGATTCGCCTGCACAGGAATCGACACATCGTCTGAAACAGGGAGTCGATCAACGCGGCCCTCGGGCACACCTGCATCACTACGGGACAGGAAATCGGGAACATCCCGGCGAAACTCAGCCAGAGCCGAGTGGACCAGTTGGAGACTCGGCTTCCGATTCTTCACCCGAACGACGTCACCAGCCCTCACGAGATAGCTCGGGACATCAAGACGGCGGCCATTCACAGTGATATGGCCGTGCATGACAAACTGACGGGCACCAGCCCGCGATGGTGAAAAGCCCAGCCGGTGCACCACGTTGTCGAGCCGCCGCTCGAGAAGCGACATCAGCGTTTCACCGGTGTTGCCCTTACCCCGCTCGGCGCGAGAAAAGTAAGTGCGAAACTGTCGTTCAAGCACGCCATAGTAATGCTTCACCTTCTGCTTCTCGCGGAGGTGAATACCGTATTCTGTCGGCTTGGATCGCCGCTTCTGCACCATACCTGGCGGCGTTGGTCGGCGCTCAAACGCACATTTCGGAGTGTCGCATCGACTCCCCTTCAAAAATAGCTTAAGTCCGTCTCGACGGCAGAGCCGACAAACCGGCCCGGTGATACGTCCCATGAATCGCTTCGCCTGTCTCTAAAGTATGGAGGCCCCGGACATCCCGGGAGCCGCGTGTGTTTGTTTCGTAATCACGACCAAGCCCAGCCTCAAACCCGGCGCTTCTTCGGCGGCCTGCAGCCGTTGTGAGGCAGCGGCGTAATGTCCTCGATGCTCTTCACATTCATTCCGGCCGCCGTGAGCGCCGTGATCGCACTCTCGCGACCGCTTCCCGGACCGCAGACCCGCACCTCGAGGTCCTTGACTCCGAATTTGGCCGCCTTCTCAGCCGCCTGCTGGGCAGCGCACTGACCCGCGAAGGGCGTCCCTTTGCGACTCCCCTTAAAGCCACACGTTCCACCGCTGGCCCAGCAGAGCGTATCGCCCCGCGGGTCGGTAATCGTGACGGTCGTATTGTTGAAACTGGCGTTAATAAACGCGATCCCAGCCGAAACACTCTTCTTCTTGGCTTTGGCAACCTTGGACATGGATGAGCTTGAGTCTCTGATAAGGGAGGTTTTGGAGTATGGGCAGAAAACACAAACGGTTCAAACGGCCTGCGTGTGAGCCGCCTGGACCGGCAACAGACCAGGCCGCAGATCACTACTTGCAGATCACTACTTCAGGTCTTTTACGCCCTTCTTGCCAGCCACTGTCTTCTTCGGACCCTTCCGGGTTCGAGCATTGGTGCGGGTTCGCTGGCCACGCACCGGGAGGCCGCGCCGGTGCCGTATTCCACGATAACTGGCAATGTCCTTCAAGCGAGAGATGTCTTGGGCAACTTGCCGTCGCAGTTGTCCTTCGACCACATAATCCTTGTCGAGGAGTCCAGCCATTCGGGCAAGTTCGTCCTCGTGCAGGTCACGGGCCTTGCCCAGCGGGTTCACGCCGGCCTTGTGGCAGAGTTCGCGAGCGACGCGCGGCCCCACTCCATACAGATACTGCAGGGAATAGATCGTCTTTTTTTCCGAAGGGATGTCAACGCCGAGCAGACGGGGCATGTCAGAAATCCAGAGCAATGAATCGGGCTACAAAAACAACGCGTTCAATAACCAGCGTCAGTAAAATTACAACTATCACACAATCGATTTTCAACACAGACAAGCGGGGCAAATCTCGGCCAATCGACAGACCGGACCCGACTGATTTTTTATCCCTGCCGCTGCTTATGGCGGGGGTCTGCGCAGACAACAACCACCACGCCACGACGGCGGACGATCTTGCACTTATCACACATACGACGGACGCTAGCGCGAACTTTCATGAACAAGTCCGTGGCGACGGCCGACCACGCCTTTGACAGAACTAGGATATTGAGGGAAACCAAGAATATAGGATCGTTCCTAGTGGTTTCACAAGGGGGGGCCTTGCTGCGGCCCAAAAATCGTCGTCAACGGGCATTTTTGCCGGGTCACCTCACTTCCTTCTAGCGAAGCAGGAGAACTAATCAGTCGAACCGACCTTCTCGCCGACAGCCGGGGGAGCGGTGAGTACCTGAGGACCGCTCTGGGTAATGGCGACCGTATGCTCGAAATGGGCGCTGGAAAGGCCGTCCACGGTGGACTGAGTCCAGTAGTCGGCCAGCACCTTCACCTTTTTGGTGCCCATGTTCACCATCGGTTCCACGGCAACGACAAGCCCCGGCTCGAGTTCGAAATCGTGATTCTTGCGGAATGCCGGCGAGCAAAAGTTCGGTACCTGCGGGTCTTCGTGCATCTTCCGGCCAATACCGTGGCCCACGAAATTCTCGACCACGGAAAAACCATGGTCGCGCACATATTTGGCCATCTCCTGGGCAACATCACTCCACCGATTGCGGGTTGCCATCAGTTCGATCGCGAGCGCCAACACTCCGGAGGTGCAGTCGAGCAGGCGCTGCACCTCGGAAGAAACCGTCCCGACGGGATGCGTGACTGCTGAGTCGCCGCACCAGCCACCAACACTGCAACCGGTGTCGATGCTGACCACATCGCCAGACCGCAGCACACGGGCGCTTGGGATGCCATGCACGACCTCGTCGTTCACCGAGATGCAGCAGGCCGCCGGAAACGGCACCTTTCCAGGCACGCCCTTGAACAACGCAATGGCTTTGTATTCGGCGAAGAAGCGGTCAACAGCCTGATCAATCTCCCCGGTGGTTACACCGGGCCGCACGAGCGCACCGGCCACCTGATGCGCGCCCCAGACCACGAGGCCGGCCCGCCGCATCAGCGCTATTTCGCGTGTCGAACGAAGATTCACCACGGTGCAACCATTCCGAAAAACAGGATGTTCAAAAATTCCGCCTCCGTCGCTTACCGCACTTTTGCCGCCCGCTCGAATCGCCTGATGGCAGCCTTCACTCGCGTAAAGATTTCATCAGCCTCGCCCAGGCCGTCAATGCTAGCGAGCTTGCCTTGTCTGGAATAATAGTCCAGGAGCGGTGCTGTCTGCTCTTCAAAACCAGTGATCCGCCGTGAAAAAATTGCGGGGTCGTCGTCAGCCCGCTTGCGGGCTAGCATCCGCCGAATGAGTTCGTCCCGTGGCACCGCCAGTTCGATAACGCCATCGACGCTCATGGCCCGGCGTTCCAGGAGATCGTCCAGTATCTCCGCCTGGGGCAGCGTCCGCGGAAAGCCGTCGAGCAGACAGCCCTTCCGGCAATCGCGCGACTCCAGCCTGCGGGTCACCATGCCAACGATCAATGGGTCGGGCACCAACTGCCCTTGTTCCATCGAGCGAGCGGCTTCAATTCCCTCCGGAGTGCCCGCGCGGACAGACGCCCTGAGCATCTCGCCGGTAGAGAGGTGTGGCACCTTGAGCAAATCAACCAACCGTTGACACTGCGTGCCTTTGCCCGCTCCAGGGGGTCCGATGAGGATGATCCGCATGGCATATCCCCGAGAATGTCCGGCGAAAGCGAACCGCAGCGGCCCCGCATGGCATTCCAGGAGGTCAGGATTTTTCCAGAAGGCCCGTATAATTTCGCATCACCAAGTGACTATCAATCTTTTGCACGAGATCGAAGGCCACGCTCACCGCTATCAACAGACCAGTGCCACCGTAAAAGCTCGCGATCTGGGCCGGGATGCCGAGCGCTCCACCGACAATCGTGGGGATCACCGCCACCAGCGCCAAAAACCCCGCGCCGACGTACGTGATCCGCTCCATAACGCGTTCCAGATAATCAGCCGTTCGCTTGCCGGGCCGATACCCAGGGATAAACGCCCCAAAGTTCTTGAGGTTGTCGGCCATTTCCTTTGGATTGAACGTAATCGCCGTCCAAAAGTAGCAGAAAAAATAGATCAGCACGACATACAAAACGTTGTAAAGGAATGACTGGCCGCGGGTGAACGAATCGTGCACCGCACCGAGCAGCGTGCTGCTCGGATAGGAGTTATGAAGATATTGGAAGAACATCTGCGGGAAGAGCAGCAAAGAACTGGCGAAAATGATCGGCATTACACCCGCCTGATTCACCCGCAGTGGGAGATACTGCCGGGTGCCACCGTAGACACGGCGGCCACGAACGTGCTTGGCACTCTGCGTTGGAATCCGCCGCTGCGCCTGCGTCATGAAGACCACTCCCGCGACGACACTCACAAAGAGTGCGGCCAACACGAGCAGGGTTTCCACACCCAGTTTGCCGCCACCACCACCGAGTTCCCACGTGGTGTCACTCCCGAGTTGCACAAGCGCACTCGGCATCGACGCCAAGATGCCCGCCATGATGAGGAGGCTGATGCCGTTACCGATGCCAAATTCATCAATCTGTTCTCCCAGCCACATCAGAAAGATGGTGCCCGCGGTCATCGTCATGACCGCCACGAATTGCCAGACCAGCGGGAGCCGGCCGTCGACGAGAAAGCTCGGCTGTATCAGCGACATGTCGCCTACCTTGGCCGACGAGAGAAACGCCACATAGGCCCAGCTCTGCACCAGACAGATCAGCACCGTCGCATAGCGGGTGTATTCGTTGATCTTCTTGCGGCCGGCTTCGCCTTCCTTTGACAACCGCTCCAGCGGAGCCCAGACCGTGGACAGCAACTGAAAGATGATCGAAGCGGAAATATACGGCATGATCCCCAAACCGAAGATGGTGGCCTGGGAGAGCTGGCTGGCTGAGAAAACAGCGACGGTTTTGAGCAGGTCGCCAATCCCACCGGTTTCCTGAGCGAAGGCGGACATCGCCTTTGGATCAACGATCGGGAGCGGCACCTGCCAGCCGACGCGATAGATCGCGAGCAGCCCCAGCGTGAGCAAAATCTTTTGACGCAGTTCGGGAATTGTGAATACGATGCGCAGTTTTTCAAGCACAGATCGGCCTCCTCAACCTCGGGGTACGGAAGGATTCAGACGACACGCTGGAAGCACCAGCGTGTCACCCTACCCTGCGGTCGGCTTTGTTCGCGATGCCGTTTTTGGGTTTCGCTTGTTTCGCACAACTGGAGCCGGTCCCGGAATCTCCGTGACCGACCCCCCGGCCGCCAGGATTTTCTCCCGCGCCTGGGCACTGAAACGATGGGCGGAAACCTTGAGCGACTTGGCGATGATCCCGTTTCCGAGAATTTTTACCTCGTCCCAAATGCCCTTGGCGAGGCCGACCGCTCGGAGGCTCTCGGGCGACACTTCGCTGCCTGCGGCGAACCGCTTTTCAAGATCTTCGACATTGATGTCAGTTACGATCCGACCGTGCTGGTTGTGGAAGCCGCGTTTGGGGATTCGTCGGATAAGGGGTGTGCCACCTCCCTCAAAGATCGCCGGGGCGCTCCAGCCAGCCAACTGTCCCTGCCCCTTGTTGCCGCGACCTGCGGTTTTGCCGCGGCCCGATCCTGGGCCTCGGCCGACCCGCAGACGTTTGCGATTTTTGTGGATTCCCTTATTCACATCATTGATTTTCATGATCAACTCTTCCGCTTTTCGCTGCCCTGTTTGCCGCTGTTCGAAATAAATTGCTATTTTTGGCTCCATAAGAAGCCGCCTTGCCGGCCCGCCTACGAGAGCGTCACGCCCCGCAGTCGCTCAACGTCAGCCCGCGTTCGCAGTTGCTTCAGCGCGTCGAGCGTTGCCTTGACCAGATTGATTGGATTGGTCGAACCGTGGGCCTTTGTGAGCACATCGCGAATACCTGCCGACTCACAAACGGCACGGACAGCAGCTCCAGCGATGATCCCAGTACCAGGGCTGGCTGGCAGCATGATGACCTTGGAAGTGCCGCTGAATCCCTCGACACGATGCGGAATCGATCCCGACTCCACCGGTACTTCGATCAGTTTTTTCATGCCGTCCTTGATCGCCTTTTCAACGGCGGGAGGAACTTCATTAGCTTTACCATAGCCGCAGCCAACCTTACCCCGACCGTTACCGACCACGACCAGGCCAGCAAAACTAAAGCGTCTACCACCTTTTACGACCGTGGCACACCGCCGCACCTTGACGACCTTCTCAGCAAATTCGCCACCACGTGATTCACCACCGCGTGAATCACGATCTCTCGAACCTCTATTGTCTCTGTTGCCACTGCTCGACACGATTGACTCTCTCGGTTTAGAAGAATGAGTGCTTGGAAACTATTGAACGATAACGTTGAAAAAATCCTGAGGACCGTTCCTTCGCCACTCCGGGCTCAAAATTCAAGACCGGCCTCGCGGGCGGCATCGGCCACCGCGGCGACACGGCCGTGGTAGGAAAACTGGCCACGATCAAAACAGATCTTCTTGAGTCCGGCGGCTTGGGCCCGCTCTGCCACCGTCCGGCCAATCACGACGGCAGCATCCTTATTGCCACCGAACCCAACGGTGTCACGGACCTGTTTGTCCATGGTGCTCGCCGAGACAAGCGTGCGGCCCGCTGCATCGTCGATGATCTGGACGTAAATATGCTTGTGGGTCCGGAAGACTGACAGCCGCGGGCGGTCCGCCGTGCCGCGGATAAACCGTCGCACGCGGTGACGGCGACGAATGCGCTGGCGAAGAATCGTACGAGAATGGTCCATGGCGGGTCTTGTTGGAAGTAGAAAAGTGGTTTGGGGAGAAAAGACCAATCAGAAATCTGGACAAGAATGCTGGGGTTATTTCGTAACGGCCTTGCCGGCCTTCCGACGCACCTGCTCGTTTTCATAACGGATACCCTTGCCTTTATAAGGCTCGGGCTTTCTCTTAGCGCGAATCTCGGCAGCAAACTGGCCAACGAGTTGCTTATCAATGCCTTTGATGGTGATGTGCGTCTGATCGGGGCAGGTCACTGTGAGCCCCGCGGGGATTGGTAGTTGGAGTTCGTTCGCAAAACCAACCCGCAACTGGAGGACGCTCTTTCCAATCGCAGCGAGGTAGCCCACGCCCACGATCTCGAGCTTTTTCTCATAGCCCTTGGAGACGCCCTCCACCATATTTGCGGCGAGCGCCCGCGTTAGACCGTGAAGACTCCGGGCCTGACGATTGTCGCCGGTCCGCGTTACCACGATCGAAGAGGTGGCCTGATCCACGGCAACTGCCACGTCGGGGTGCACGTGGTGCTCGAGTTTGCCGAGCGGACCTTCCACTGCAAGCGCGCCGGCGTGCACGGCCACCTTCACGCCCTTCGGAATTTCAATTGGCGCTTTACCTATGCGGGACATCGCCTCTGACCTTTCTTCTGCTTGCCTTCTGACCTTGAACTCTATTGTCTGGGCCACCGATTAAG
>Ga0194043_1000500_pt1 | contig 21768 bp, 19 predicted proteins | sample JunL4415m_MetaG_FD_161274 | JGI IMG/M metagenome (GOLD analysis project Ga0194043, IMG submission 161274) | Anoxic zone freshwater microbial communities from boreal shield lake in IISD Experimental Lakes Area, Ontario, Canada - Jun2016-L442-15m | ecosystem: Environmental > Aquatic > Freshwater >...
CAGCAAGAAGGCGCAAGCCACACTGCGTCTCAATCCACCGACCAAGATCGATGCTGGCGTCGTAGGCGCGAGTCAGCCGCTTTTGGTCGACGGCAAACACCGAGACAACATCGATGATCGGTCGGTCTGCCAACGATCCACCACTTGTTCCAATGGCCTCGGTGAGCGCGTTGATGCTGGCACGCAAACCGCGAACCACCGACATCGTTCGCTGCGGCGCACCGCCATCGGCTTGGTCGCTACGGAATGTGAGCACGCTGATGAGGTAGTCCTCGTCGTTCACTGTCTCGACCGCCGCAGGCGCCTCCACCTCTGGCTCAGGCGCAGCCGATGCAACAGCGCTTCGCGCTGTCGTAACGGGTGTGAGCGAACGCGCAACAAACGGTGCCGTCAGTTCATCGCCAACAGGTAGCGAATAGGTCTCAGCAGCAGCTTTGGCGCGATGCAAGAGCCAACGCACGGGCCGACGTTTGCGGAACAAGTAGATCAACACAATGACCGCAAGTGGAATACCGATGGGGAGCCATGGAAACGACGAGCCGGTGGAAACGCTGGCCGGATCGACGTTGGGGTCAAGAGCCGGCGGCGGAGCCGATGAGTTTGAGTCGTTGATGCTCGACACAAACACGCCAACCGCATAGCCAATGATGATGGCCGAGACACCGGCGATCACAAGCGCAAGGCTGCGGCGCAACCATCGCGAGAAGCGAGCCACTCTGCCCAAGCGAACTTCAGTCATGGCCGCGCACCCAGCGCATGCTCGATCGGTCGAACGGCGCGACGAAACGACAGGCGTGCCGTCGTTCTGCGCAGTCCAAATGAAACTCTCATGAGCGTGTGTTCGACCTATCGGGGGGGTACGGCGAGCGATTGGTCATCGTCGCCTAGCACTCGTCGCTGCCGTTGTAACGGGGCGACTCGGGCAATCAATACAGCAGCCACGCATGGCCACGACCGGGCGATCATACACACGACATATCCGCTCAGGGTAGAGATCTTGACCAACTCTAAACAAAGCGTCTAGCTGCGGTTTTGTCCAAAATCTCAACGTTGCCGACCTCAACATTTTCGGCCGCAGAACGTCGCTGACAGCCCACTCACAGAGGCTCAAGTTGGCCCCATCACCTATGATTTCGGCCACGTCGCAGGTGAACCGATTGGGGTCACCTCAATGACTCCCCAACGAGGCAGGACCCCTACGATGACCGACAATCAACGCTTGGCCGATGCTCTTGATCACAGCGAGATTCGTCGACTGCAAGACGCCTATGCCGACACCGTGTCGCGTCGCCAATGGAGCGAGTTGGCCGATCTGTTCCTGCCAACCGTGGTGCTCGAACTCGACCTACGCGACTCCACTATGCGCCTCGAAGGGCCACAAAATATCGGTGAGTTCATCGGCCGATCGGTTGCCCAATTCGAGTTCTTTCAATTCGGCATCCTCGGCACTCGCATACACCTGCGCAGCAACGGCGACCCCGATGCAGCATCGGCACGCATGTACATGACCGAATTACGACAGACGCCGGCCGGACACTGGTCGCAGGTCTACGGCGTGTACCACGACAAATTTGTCCGACTCGAAAACCGCTGGTGGTTTGCCCATCGCACCTATCACTCACTCGCCCGCAATAATCAGCCAGCGACAGTGTTCGAGTTCCCGCATCACCTGCGGCTCGAAGATCTCTGATCTCGTTACGGCGCCGGCATCGGCTGCGTCAGCCCGACCCGCGGTAGCTCAACAAACGTGCGACCTGGCGTGAGGCCCACCACTGAGCCATCATCGGCGGTGAGCACAAACGGCAACAAGCGATCAGTGCGCTTCCATGTTGCGTGCACATAGTTGCCGCCAGTGAACACATACGCCTCGCCCGTACCGATGGTCTGCGCATCGGGGCTATCGGAGATACCGGGGAGGTAGTTCATCTCGAGCACAACCACGTTGTTGGTCGTGACCTGACCGCCCGCTGCGTCGAAGTGAGCGTTGCCGCCCATCTGGCGGTAATACAGCCCCTTGGCTGCGCTCCATTGCCAGTTGACCTTGATTGAGTCGAGCTTCACGTCGACCCCGGCGCTTGGCGTACCTGCGACAGCATCGCCATCGCGTCGGTACGAGAACTGTCGCACCGGAGGTTGCGATCCAGCGGGAGCCTTCGTCCACAACGCGCTGGTGTTTGAGTACAGGTTGTGCGGCACCGGCTTGTCGGAGGTGCGGAAGTACACCCCAACGCGAAGTTGACTGAGGTTCACTAGATCGCTCGCATCAACCGCTGCGGTCACGGTCTTATTGCCGCCACTCCATGCAAAAAGAGGATGGTTGTACGATCCAAACAGGTTGATGTCTTGAATGCGACCCGACCGGATCGGGCCAACTGGATCGCTGTTGTGGCTTTGAAAGACCATCGCAAACCGCGTGATATGGGCGTTCACAATTTCTTCGAACACGATGTCGGCGGCGTTGAATCCAGTTTGCGGACGGGCGCCCCCGGCGTTGTCGATCTTCACCACAAGTGCTGGACGCGCAGCGACGACTGGGTCGGTAACAGCGATACCCGTGAGCGGATACACGGGCGGGCCGGGATCGGTAGTGGTGGTAGGAGGCAGCGTTGTTGGCGCAACAGTTTCGGGCGGCACGGTTGATGTGGGCACCAGCGCGATCGTCACTGGCGCCGACACCACGGTTGCGCTGCCCGATGAACTGCTGCAACTGGTACCCGCGACAAACAACCCGAGCAACAACGCCGTCGAAGCGACACGACGAACCGGCAACACAACAAAGGCTGAGCGCATATGAATCCAAGCTTCTACGAGGGGAAGGCTTGACCACGGTCTCGCCAAAGAAGAAACCCCAGTCTGTCAAATATCGAGCGACCACGTTGGTCGCTTTGCCATGCAATGCATCGCAGACCTCGGCGACCACTCGAGCGCCGCGCAGCGGCTACTTGTCGATGAACACGTGCAGCGAGCCGGCGTAGTTCGCGACCCAGACTTGGCGGGTTGGCGCATCGTAGGTAACCCCAACCGGATGCATCCCCGACGGTTCGGTCTGCAGGATGTTCATATCGACCGTGCGTACCTTGCTGACCGTTCCGTCTTGGTAGTTCACCACGTACAAGCTCTCGCCGTCGTCAGACAGCGCCATCGTGCGAGGCTCGGTTCCGGTTGCGGCGGTGCCCACCTCGCGATCAGCGCTGAGGTCGATCTTGCGCACCGAGTTCTGATGATTGTTCGACACGTAGAGGTAGCGATCGTCGGGCGACAACAACAAGTGACGCGGTGTCACCCCGGCATCGGCTACAGCGCCAACAACCGCTTGCTTGCCGAGGTCTACTTTCACAATCTTGTTCTCGCCCATTACCGCGACGTAGGCGTACCGCGAGTCTTTGGTGATGGCGATTCCGCGAGGATGCCGGCCGATGTTGATGCGCGTGATCGGCGTGTCGTTGGCGGTATCGATCATGGTGAGATCGAAGCCACACCAGTTTGAAACGAGCAGCTGCGCGCCATCGGGCGTGATGGCCATGAACTTCGGCACAGCTCCAGTAGGGATGGCTTTATCGATGCTGAATGTCTTGGTGTTGACCTTGTAGATATAGCTGTCATCCCAATGGCCGCGGTTGCAATTGTCGTCGGCAACAGGGTTGAAGCCATGGCCGTACATCTTGTAGTTCGATACGTAGACCGACAGTCCATCGTGGGCGAACGCGGCCTCCACCGGAGCTCCCTTCGCGTTGACGCCGCCCGCTACGCCCAACGCAGCGAGGTCTACGTTGTCGGGAATCTTGGCAACCAACGTGCCCGTGCGATCGAACACCATCATGTTGTGGCGATACATCATGTTCTGCGCGAAGAAGAGTCCAGTGCCCGACGCAACAATGCTCTTCGGTTGAAGGTCAGCGTTGCTTACTACGAACGCACTCTCGAGTCGACGCTGCGCGCTTGTCTTGCCGTCGCCTGTAGCGAGAGGGGCCGCGGCAATCGCAGGTGCCACGGTGGTCGGTGATGGCGCCGAAGATGTTGATGTGGATACCGAGGCATCTGGCTGGGCGACTGCGCTCTCGCGAGCGGATGGACGCAGCGCAAGCGCCAGGGCTACAGCAATGAGAGCAACAAGCGAAATGAGGCCAAGGGAACCGAGCAGACGAGCGTGCGTTCGCACCCAACCTCGAAGGCCCGGGGTTCGAGTCATGGGTCAAGAGTACCTGCAACGCGAACGCCCCAACCAGCAACGTATGCTGCGACCACGGTCAAGAACCTCTCCCCGACCACTCTCGGTCGAATGCGTACAACTGAAAGCAGGCGGTGATGACTGATCCGGTCGTCGAAGTCGAAGGACTCTGGAAGACCTTTGGCAGCGTAAGCGCCGTCGAAGATCTTTCGTTCAGCATCCAACGCGGTCAGGTGTACGGCTTGCTGGGCCCCAACGGCGCTGGCAAGACCACCACGTTGCGGGTGCTGATGGGTCTCGAACGACCCACCCGCGGATCAACACGGTTGTTCGGAACCACGGTGACACCCAGCAGTCCCGAACTGTTCCGAGTGGGCGCCCTGGTTGAGCAAGCGGCGTTTGTGCCGCACCTCAGCGGTATGCGCAATCTCGCGCTGTGGTGGGAAGCCGCCGGGCAGCACATGCGCGACGCCGACCTCGATGGTGCGCTCGCCATTGCTGGCCTTGGCGACGCAGTGCATCGCAAGGTGAAGACCTACTCGCAAGGGATGAAGCAACGACTCGGATTCGCTCGTCTCTTGCTCAGTCGACCCGAACTGTTGGTACTTGATGAGCCAACGAACGGACTCGACCCGGGCGAGATCCGCGAGATCCGCGAACTGATCGGCAGGCTCACCAGTCACGGCGCAACCGTGTTGCTGTCGAGCCACCATCTCAGCGAGGTAGAGCAGGTCTGCAGCCACGCGCTGGTCATGAACCATGGCCGCCTCATCACCAGCGGAACGGTCAGCGAACTTGTCGGCACCACCCGTTCGATCTATGTCGAGGTCGATGATCGCCAACGCGCCCTTGCTGTGCTGTCGGGCTTGCCTGAAGTGGCCCACGTTCAGACGCAGGGAGACGGACTCGTGATGGAGTTGGTTGGCGGACAACGTTCTGATGTCGCCGCCGCAATCGTGAGCGCCGGGCTTCAGCTTGAGACGATCATGCCGACCCAACGACTCGAAGATGCCTTCTTAGACCTACTCGCTGCAGGCGATGCCGCACGACCACAACTGCATGGCACCTCGCCTGCCAACTCAATTGGGGCCAACTGATGATCTCGCTCATTCGAACAGAGTTCACCAAGGCGGCAGTGCGGATGCGCTCGCTCATCATCGCTGTGTTGCTTGTGGGCCTGCCAACGCTCATCGTCGTGGCAATCAACGCGCGAGGCGATCGACCAAGCCGTCGCGGCGGCGAAGGCGACGGACTCTTCCGGCTTGCCAGCCAAAGTGGATTGTTAGTGCCTGCGGCTGTGCTCAGCGTGACCAGTGGCTTCTTGCTCATCATCATTGCCGGCACTCTCGCAGGCGACTCGGTAGCCAGCGACTCAAGCTGGGGCAACCTTCGCTACGTTCTCATGCGGCCTGTGCCCAGAGGCCGACTCCTCGCCGCCAAAGCATTTGTGGCGGCCACGCTCATTTGGGCGGCAACCATCTTGGTTGCCGTCGCTGGCCTCGTAGCGGGCATCGCAATGTTTGGCGTGCATGCGGCAACTGTGCCCGGCATCGGGGGCATCGGCGGTCTCGGCGGCGGGTTCACCCTCACGACCGGCGACCTCTTGGTGCGAGTGGTCGCAGGCACTGCATACGTCGCCTTCGGATTTACTGCCCTCCTGGCATTGGGAACGTTGTTCTCAACGCTCACCGATACAGCGGCCAGCGCTATCGGAGCAACCATCGGCGTGTACATCGTGTCTGAGATCCTCGACAGCATCAGTCAGCTTGGCGTTGCCCGCTATGGCTTTCCCACGCACTACCTCGGCGCATGGGAGGCAATGTTCACCCAGAACACCTACTCACGCGACATGATCGCTGGGGTCGTGGTGCAACTGTGTTACCTCGTGGTGTTCGGCACGGCCGCGCTGTACTGGTTCAAGCGCAAGGACATTCGCTCGTAAACCTGGCCCTGAACGCGAAACAGCGGGCTGGGACGCGCCCAACCCGCTGTTCTTTCAGAACACGTCAAGTTCCGATCCGATACGGACCGGAGAAGATCAGATAACGCGAACCTTTTGGGCTTCTTCGCCCTTCTTACCTGGGGCAACTTCGAATTCGACAGTGTCGCCTTCGCTGAGCGACTTGTAGCCGCTGCCTTCGATATTGGAGAAGTGCACGAACACGTCGGCGCCACCTTCTCGAGAGATGAAGCCGAAACCTTTTTCGGCGTTGAAAAACTTGACTGTGCCTGTGGCCATTACTTTTCCTTATATACAAAATCGAGTCGCCCTCGGCGACTGCTTGTCACCCTACCCCACCTTGGGAGGTGTTGCACTCGTTCGACCAAATCCAACCTCTCATCGAACTATTTCTTGAGCGCCGAAATCTGGCCGATACGGTGCTGTGATGCGTTGCCACTCCGCCGAACTCCATCGATTCCAGTGAGTCGCCTCGTCGACATTGGCACCGCCGACGGATGGCGTTGCTGGCTCTGCGACGAACCCGTCGATCCCGAAATGTCGGTGAACGATTCGCGCGGGCCCAGCATCGACAGCATCCTCACCAAGGCCAAGAGCAAGTCGAGTGGCGCCGACCCACATGCGGGTCGGCTTGCGCATCGCGGTTGCAACACAAAAAAGGGCGCCGTTGCGCCAGTGATTCCCTGGCCGAGCAGCTTGTTTGTTTTCGACCCGGCGCCCATCTTGGCAAGCATCGAACGACTGCAGCGCAAAGGCGGGCGCGTCGTGATGGGTCGCTGCCCCACGCTGGTCGACGGCAACGACGCGGCCGCTTGGCTACTCGATCGGCTCTCTCGCTTGCGCCCCGAACTCGACGTAACAGCCAACGTTGAGCCCGGCGGCGGCCAATTCATGTTGGTGCTCTGCAGCTAATTCAAGCGGTGGCACAACACGTGATGCGCCGTACATTGACTCAATGCGTTTTTCCCTGAGTGCTCTTGTCCTGTCGTGCGTCGTCCTTGCCGGATGTGGAACGAGCGGCGGGTCCACCAATGCCGCCCCGTCCGGATCAGCCGCAGTCACATCTTCGGCTCCGGCCGCCACCGAGCCAACCGCAGCCGATACTCCAACATCGACAACGATCGACCCGACCATTGCCCGCCCCTTCGACGTGTTCGTGCCCTCCACCTACAACGGCACCAAAGCAGTTCCGTTGGTTGTACTGCTGCACGGCTACGGCGCATCGGGCGCGATCCAAGAGGCCTATTTTCAAATTCAACCAATTGCTGAATCACACGGCTTCCTCTACGTGCATGCCGACGGCACAAAGAACGCCACTGGTAGCCAATTCTGGAACGCAACCGATGCGTGTTGCGGTGGTCCTGCGGCAACAGTCGACGACTCGGCCTACATCACCTCGATTATCGAGTCTGTTCAAAAGAACTACAAAGTCGACCCCAAGCGCATCTACGTGATGGGGCACTCAAACGGTGGATTCATGTCGTATCGCATGGCTTGTGATCACGCCGACAAAATCGCAGCTATCGCCAGCTTGGCCGGAGCCACGTTCAGTGATATCAGCAAGTGCGCACCGTCCGAACCCGTGAGCGTCCTTGAGATTCACGGCACCGGCGACCAGACCATCAAGTACGCCGGCGACCAGATTCAGGGCCGCGGCTACCCAGGCGCACAGACCACTACCGCAACGTGGGCTGGCTACGACGGCTGCGCGGCAACATCTACTACGTCGCCTACAAAGGTCGATCTCGAACCCGGTATCGACGGCGCAGAATCATCGATCGCAGCGTTCGATGGTTGCCCAACAGGGTTGGGCGTTGAGCTCTGGAGCATCGAAGGTGGTCAACACATTCCGTCGGTGTCGCCAGCATTTATTGGCGCCATCATCGACTTCCTGCTGGCTCATCCAAAGGCCTGAACCCGGCCGAGTTGAGTTGACCACTTCGGTCAGCTCGCGAGCTGCAACACCAAGGCCGTAGCGATCATCGCTACGCAAATCAAATGGTCTCGCAAGATCGTTCGAGCCATGCGGCTCTGCATCTCTGGCGTGTCGCGTTCAGCGCCAAGTCTCACTGCCATCGGCACCACGCGGCCGCCCGCCAGTGCCATCGGGAATACCGCGATTAGGAACGCCACCAACAGATACCAGCGCGGACCCTGATGGACGATCTGCGCGATGAATCCGATGATGCTCGCCAGCATTGCCAACACCACCAAGCGACCCATTGGCGAGGCGTCGGTGGTGACCCGGCGATAATACGTGGCGATGGATTCGACCACCGGCTGAGGCAAGTGCTCAGCGTTGCGATGTTTGATCGCCTGCACGTCGAACATCAGGTCGAACCACAACACGGCGAGTAAGAACCCGAGGCCCGCAGTGGTGAGCGCGTGCACCTATGCGCCGGTCCGCGCTGAGCGATCGTTGGCCACGCGATGCAGCAGCGGGACGAACCGCTCGAACGGCGGATCGACCGTGTCGTCGCTCTTGCCAGTGTCATCCCACGTGCGCAGCTGCGTGGCCGCTGCGAATTGTGGATGTGTCTCAAACCGAGCTTGCTCGGAGGTTCTCATTGGGCCTCCCTGCAGCAGCAAGCTCGCTGCAGAGGCGGGGCTGAGCGCATCGCGATACACGGGGTCGACGGCACACCGCCAGCGTTTCGCCTCTACGTGCAACGCGACAGGTGCGGTCACCGCCGCAGAGAACAACTTGGCCAAAGCTTGCGCACCAACGGCTTCGTGTTTGAGATCGGTGTCGAGCGAACCCTCGTGCGCGCCGGAAGTGTCAAGGTCGATGAGGTGACCAATGTCGTGCAGGAGCGCTGCAACGACCAGTTCATCAGAGGCTCCAGATGCCTGCGCCAACGACGCGCACTGCACCGCGTGCGAGAGCTGAGTGATGTCTTCGTCGTAGTTGTCGTTACCCCAACGCGTGTAGAGGTCAACCACTTCGGCGACCGATTCGAACTGCCTCATACTGGCTTGCCTTCGAAGTCGCTGATGAGTGAAACCTGCACGGTTTCGCCCGAGCTCGGGGCGTCGCGAAACTCGCGCAGCTTCTGCTCGTAGTAGGCATCGCGCAGGTTGCCCTCGCGCAAGGCATTGAACGTGGGATACATGGCTCGGCGATCGACGCTCGACGTATTCGCCCCACTTCGGTGCGGCGTGAGCGAGTGGAACCACAGCGCGTCGCCGGCCTTGAGTTCAACGGGCACCCAGGTCATCTGCTGCACAAGTTCGTCGGTGATGCACCCGCGATCGTTCATCTCAAGTAGTTGCTGATGCCGAGCATTCACCACTTGCAGACAACCGTTCTCAAGCACCGAATCGTCGACCGCGATCATGCACGAGATATGCGTATCGACAAATCGATACGCCGGTGCGTCTTGATGCGGCGAGTAGCCCGCACCGCCTGCCAACTTGTAGTTGATCTTCTCTTTGTAGAGCACCGCCGGTTCGCCGAGGAGCGCCGTAGCGATATCGATGATTGGCCCTGCGGTAAGCAACTCACGCAGGGACGCGTGGAACGGAACAAAGTTCTCGGTGCGGCATAAGCGAGGGCCGTGATCGGTGCGCTCTCGGTAATGCAACCAATCGCCGTCGTCGGGCCACGACTGCACATCGTCGACCCAGTCTCGAATCTCGTTGACGCGATGAGCGGAGAAGGGTTTGGTCAGCAGCCAGCCGTTACGACGGAAGTGATCGAGATCTTGCTCAGACAGCAACACGGCACGACTGTACCCGTCTCAAGGAGATCGCCTCTACTCGCCTGATCGCCGTATTGTGTCGCCAATGGTCGCGAGCATCGTTGGTGAGTCGAGACTGTCACGTCGAGCCCGGCCCCATCCCGTTGCGTACCTCACGCTGGTAATCGCAAAGCTCTGGCTGGTCGACGGCCAGCGGCTGACCGCGTACGGTTCGTTGACCATCGATGACCAATGGTTTGTCCGTCGCGCCGCTGCGATCAGCGCGGGCAACTGGCTTGGGCCATTTGAGTACCGCACGTTGATCAAACAGCCTGGCTATCCACTGTTCATTGCCGCTGTGCATTTCACGCGCATCCCACTCTTGCTCGCCGAGCACTTTCTCTACACCGCGGCCGCCGGGTTGCTGATCGTTGCGCTACGGCCGTTGCTGCACTCGCGTCGTCGGCGCCTCATCGCGTTCGCTCTGTTGTTGTTCAACCCAATGACGATGAACACCGCCATCTCAGCGCGGGTGGATCGAGCGGGCGTCTATCCGGCAATGGTCATGCTGTTGCTTGCTTGTTTGGTGGGCCTTGTTGCGTCTTCGGGCAAGCCCGACAGCTTTACGCCAGCGTGGGCGGCGGGTGCTTCAGCGTCGCTTGGTTGCATCTGGTGGCTCCGCGAAGAGTGGCTACTTGTGTTGCCAGCCGTAATCGTGGGACTCCTGCTTGCCATTGTCCGGGTGCGCCGTTGGTCGCTACCGACGTCGCGACGGCTAGCGATGATTCTGGTCATCGCCCTCGTGCCGGTATCGGTGGTGACGAGCAGTTACACCCTTGAGCAACTCAACAAATCCCACTACGGGCTTGCGATTACAAATGTTGAGCAAACCTCAATGTCGGCGGGTATCGGCCCGATGTTCCGCGTCGAGCCGGTTACGACTATCGACCGATACCCAATCACTGCTGAGACCCGGGTACGGCTATACACCGCGAGCCCAACTTTCGCGTCGCTGCGCAACGAGATCGAACGGAACACCGACCAGCGATACTTCAGCACTCGACCCGATGGCGTACGCGACTTCGATGGCCAAGTGTTTCAGTGGGTGGTTCTTGATGCCATCGGCCGAGCTGGCCTCGCATCAACCGCTACTCAACTAGATGACACCTTTCGATCTATCGGCCGCGAAATAGACGCAACCTGCGCAAGCAAACGACTTCGCTGTGGCGCTCCTCACGATGGAATAGCTCCGGCGTGGCAATGGAACCGAACCCCTTCACTCGCGCTGCGCACGCTGCGAGGATTGCGCAAGACCATCGACCTCAACGCATTCAGCGCCATCTCCCCCGCTGGCGACGGCACCTCTGCAGAACGAGCGTTGTTCGCCGACATGACCAACGAGTCGCTCGCACCCGGTCCCAGCAGTGCGCTCACCCGCCTTCGCGTGCATCTGGTCAGCGCGTTACGTCTGCTGTACAAGCTGCTGATTGGCATCGCCATCATTACTGCCTTGACCCGCGCGCGTGCAGCCATTCGCCAACGTCGCAAACCGTCGTGGCCAATGTTCGCCGCACTAACGCTCGCTTTGTTGGTCCTACTGGCACGCACATTGGGCCTTGCCTATCTCGACCTCACAGCGTTTCCAGGGTTCTCACCCACCTACCTTGCTACGGGCTACGCAGCCGCTGTCGTGATCGTTGTCGTGGTTCTTCTCGGCAAGAACCCGCAAGCGATATTGGTGACCGAGGTCCCTACCGCCGCGGCGTCGCCTACTGCACAATGACCCCCATGGATGTTCCAGAACCGTTGGGCGCGCCCGACCGAAGTGTCGCGACTCTGGACGCACTCGTGCCATCAGCGATCGCTCGTAAAGCCGAAGACGTTGGCGTTACGAAGGCCGAGATGCCGTTCGCCAAACTCTTCGTTCTGGCCATTCTCGCCGGGGCCTTCATCTCGCTCGGCGCCCTGTTCTCCACCATTGTTACGGCGGGCGGTGGCACATCGCCCGGCGTGAGCCGACTGCTCGGCGGCGTCGTTTTCTCGCTTGGCCTCGTGCTTGTGGTCATCGCTGGGGCCGAACTGTTTACGGGCAACACGTTGGTCATCATCGCGTTCGCGAGCAAGCGTGTTCGCTTCACCAAACTGCTGCGCAACTGGGGCATCGTGTATCTCGGCAACGTGGTTGGAGCTGTTGGTATCGCTGCGCTTGTGGTTCTTTCGCGTCGACTCGAATCCGGCGACGGCTCGATCGGCATTCGCGCACTCGACATCGCCAAGGCAAAGACTCAGCTGCAGATGCCTGATTCATTTGTGTCCGGCGTGCTGGCAAACATGCTGGTTTGTCTCGCCGTATGGCTGTCGTTCTCGGCGCGATCAGTGACCGACAAAGTTGTCGCGATTGTTCCGCCGGTAGCCGCGTTTGTCGCTGCTGGGTTTGAGCACAGCATCGCCAACCTCTACTTCATTCCGGTGGCGCTCTTCCATCGCCTGTTCGCGCGCGACGCATTCTGGAGCACCACCGGTTCAAGCGCCGACGCGTATCGGTCAATCACGTGGTCGCGCTTTTTGGTACGCAACCTGTTGCCCGTCACAGCGGGCAACATTCTGGGTGGGGCGCTGTTAGTTGGGCTCACCTATTGGTTCGTCTATCTGCGATCACCTCGCAGCGCTGACCGCACCTAACTCCTGCAGAAACCCGCGATGTCTCGAGCGGTATCGCGGCTGATGTCGGGGCACACGATGGGAAAGATCTCGGTGCCGTGCATCGTGCCCATCATCTGTCGACAACGAGCGCTCACTCCGTTGGCAATGAGTAGCCGATAGAACGCGATGCCTTCGTCGCGCAATGGGTCGCACTCGTTCACGTTGATCACCGTTGGGGGTAGACCCACCACATCGTGGGCTTCGGCGAAGCCTGGCCACGCGAGCGGATCACGAGCGTTGAATGCCTCGATGCCGTAGGCATGAGCGCCACGGTTGTTGTGTAGCTCCAGCAGGATTCCGTTGTTCTCAATGGACGATGGGTTCGAAGCAAGCGGCCACTGGCCAGCGATGTATGGGCACAGCGCGTACAGACCCTTGATGAGGTTCAACTCTTCGTCGCGCTTGAGTTTCAAGCCCACAGCCAACGTGAGGTTGCCGCCGCCGCTCTCGCCCGCAACAACGACTCGGGTGGTGTCTACCTTCAGCGCAGCAGCATTGGCGTGCACCCACTTGAGACCAGACACACAATCGTTGAGACCGGCCGGGAACGGCGCCACCTCTGGAACCGACGAGGGCGTCAACGCGTTGCGGAAGTCGACCATTACGACCACGAGATCGAGTGCCGCAAGGATCTTGCCCCACGCCCGATAGTTGCCGTCGAAACACGACAACGCCTGCATGCCGCCGCCATGGATGTAGTACACACATGGCAACACGTGGTCGTTGTCGGGACGAATGATCTGCAGGTTGATCTCGTTGCCGTCTGGCTGGGACACGATTCGCTCAGTGGTCACGCGCAAACCTGCCGACGGCGCGATCTCGTCGACATCGCAGATTTCCATCATCGCCCGATACATGTCTACCGAAGCCTTCGCCGCTCCAGATTCGGCCTCGGCAAGCAACTCATCGCGGCTCGCTACATCGCCGGCTGCGAAGGCAGGCATGTTGGCGAGAAGCGCTTTGACCCTCGGATCGATGCGCGGATCGGATGCAATATCGAGTGCCATGGAATGAGTCCCCCAGTTCTTGTCGCGAGACCGCGATGCGTGTGAGTCTTCCAGTGCCTCGCCATGGTGATCGAACCCAGCCGGGCCTACAGCGGTGCATCATGCGGCGGGCTGCGAGATGCAACGCGGGCTAGATTACGCCGGGCAACAAAAGGAACCTTGGTGACGGGTAGAAACAGATGAGCGCATATGCACTGGGCATCGACCTTGGCACATGCTTCACTGCTGCTTCCGTCGCCCGCGAAACCAACTCGACGCCACTGAACCTCGGTAGCCGCGTTGCCCAAATGCCGTCGGTTGTCTTCATCCGCGAAAGCGGTGAAGTACTCGTTGGCGATGCAGCCGAACGAGAAGCCATGGGGAATCCGTCCCTTGCTGCGCGCGACTTCAAACGACGCCTTGGCGACCCGATACCCATAACAATCGGACACACCACACACTCCGTCGAGTCACTGTTAGGACACCTCATTCTCGACGTCGTTCGGCGCGCGACAGAGCAAGAACGCCGATCGCCGACGTTGGTGGTTCTCACTCACCCAGCCAACTACTCGACCTTCAAGATCGACTCGTTGTGCGAAGCGGCACGGCTCGCAGGTATCGCAGCCGACCGCATCGTGCTGTTGGCCGAACCACAGGCAGCAGCAGTCGCGTTCGGTAATCGCGCCCCCACCGCACACGACGAATTCATGGCCGTCTACAACTTTGGTGGCGCCACGTTCGAGGCTGCAATCGTTCGCCGCTCCGGGGAACAGCAGGAGCTCGTGGGCATTGGCGAAGCCAGCGAGCGATTGGGTGGCAACGATTTTGACCAAGTGATTTACAGCCATGTCGATGCATCGCTGGGTGGTTCAGTCTCAAAGGCCGACCGCCGCGATCCTCAAACTCGACTCAGGCAATTACGTCTTCGGCTCGAATGTCGTCGAGCTAAAGAATCCCTATCGAGCGAGATTGAAGCGCTGATTCCCGTAGAGCTGCAAGAACTCGATACCGACGTGCGCCTGAGCCGTTCCGAATTCGAGTCGCTCATTCGTCCACGAATCAACGAAACGGTTCGCTCGCTCGAACGCGCCGTCGAGTCCGCTGGCGTCGCGATGGAAGGTGTGGCTCGGGTACTGCTCCTTGGCGGCACATCTCGCATCCCACTTGTCGCCGACATGGTGGGGCGTGCAACCTCGCGGCCAATCAGTCTCGACCCGTATCCGAAACTGTCGATTTCGATTGGGGCATCTCTCTACGGCGCCGCGCGTCTTCCAGAGCCGGAGGCAGTCGAGCCGCTCGAACTTCAATCGCCCGCTCTGCCGAATCAGTCATCGGCTGCGGTGCAAGCGTTACTCGCGGCAGTCCCACGCGAGCGCAGCCGCCGTCGTCGGCGCGTTGCCGCGAACATTGCACTTGTCGCGCTCGTCATCGGCGGCACAGCGGTTGCACTGACTCGGTTGCTCGGCAGCGATTCGACAAACGACAACGGCACCGATGCGAACTCGCCGACCACCGTTACCGTCGTGGCTCCGTCAACCACCACCGCAATAACGAAGCCCATCTCCACGACAACCACAGCGGAGACCACGCCCCCAACTGTCGTTCCGGGTCGTGGGGTTACATCTGTGGTCGATCACTTTGCATTCGACCCTGCTGCCAGTCCCGGCGACGGTCTTCCGGGTGCCGCCCTCAAGGCGGGCGTGTCAGGAATTGCTGCTGTCACCGTGGACAGCGGCGGCGCCGTCTTCGTCGCCACCACCGACGGCACCATTCTGCGCATCAACAAAGATCTCGTCTCGATTGTGAGTCGGCTCGCCAGCAACAACGGCCAGCCGGGCGGAATCGCAGTAGCCGCCGATGGCACCGTGCTCGTGTCGGTCAACGCTGGCGTCGTGGCGGTGCGCAAAGGTGTCGAGTCACTCTTTCTCAACGGCGCCGAAGCATCGCTCGGAACGCAGCCTGGCCCTATCGCGCTCGATGCGTCGAGCAACCTCTATGTGGCAGACAACGCACGGCATCGAATCGTGCGTCGAGGTTCCGACGGTGTCATCACAGTGATCGCTGGCAACGGAACGGCGCCCGACCCCGCGCCGTTCACCGGCGAACTGCAGCCCGCAACTTCTGTTGCAATTGGTTCAGTCGTATCACTCGCGGTAGACGCCGCCGGCAACATCATCTTCGCCGACGCTGACTCACATGCCGTACGCGCGGTTGCGACGAACGGCGTGATTGTCACAGTGGCTGGCGGCGGTGTAACGCCATTGCAAATCGCCGGATCGTTCGTAGCCGAGGGCACCAAAGCAACCATTGTGAAGTTCGCAACCATCGAAGGAATCACGGTTGCTCCCTCGGGTCAGGTGTATATCGCCGACTCAACCGATGGAGCCATCGTGAGGGTCTCCGCGTCTGGTGGCATCGAAGTGATACTCGCAAGGCGTCTCGACATTGGCCCCGCAAACGGCGTTCCGGCTCAACAATCGTCAGTATCCACCTTGGGCGTGCTCGCGTTGGGTGGAGAAGCAGACCTGTTCTTCGCCGACGCCGAACGGCTGCGCGTGATCAGAAACGTGAACTAGTCGGTTAGCCGCGCAGCCGGTGCCCGATGTGCTCAACCTGTCCGTCGGCATTGGACAACAGCGCATCGTTGTAGTGGCGCTCGCCACGGTGTTGCACGGCATCGGCGCGCGAGAACGACAGCAGCACCGACACTCGGTGCGGACCGCTCAACGATGTTGGCGGTAGCGACACGTGCATCACGTCGCCATCGTGAACCGACACATCACCAGCACTGACAGCAACCGCTACACCAGTGGGGGCACCGACGGCGTTGCCATCGATGAACGGGTGGCTGGTGGTGTGCGACCCTGGCAGCGCACGAAGTTCGCCGGCTTCGGGCGTACCTTCGGTGAGGCAGATCGTCATCACCAACGTGGGACAGTTCGTGGCGTGGCCGCCCATTCCGCAGTCGCGGTGCCACGGCAGATCGGCGAGGCCTTCAACCATGTCGGGGATCTTCCACAACACGGTCACGCCATCGACCTCGTCACGGTAGGCGCTGCGAAGTTCAAGACCAGTCGCAGCAACAATCGCACGAACGCTCTCGTTGTCGTACAGGGCATTGAGGGTGGGCATGGTCGAGCCATTGAGCACGCGCGTAACCACTGCCTCGCCATCGGCATTCTTGCCCCACCACGACGTGCCATCACCTGGTTGGGCCAAGGCACGCAACATGCCGGCTTCGCTCAGCAGCGCCGCCACCTCGTGCTCATCGAACACGCCACGCGCAACAACAAACCCAACTGCGGACAGCTGGTCTGCGAGCGCCTGCGGATCGCTGTGCACTGCATCCATCTCGAATGACGCCAGCGGATCGATGGGACGGCCCTGAGAGTCGCTGAGCGAAATCGTTGCGGCGTCGTAGATAGGCCGACCATGAAACATCGCGCGCAGCGCGGGTTCCCAACGCACGAACCTCAGCGGATTGCCGCGGACAACCGTGGCTCGGTTCTGATAGAGCATCGCAACAGGGGTATCGAGGTCGGCCGCGAGATCGGCGAACGATGCGTTGTCGATCTGAACGACGACACGCGACTCGTCGAGCACGCCCTCTCGAACGTGAATCGCGCCGTCCTCTGGCACGTAGGTCCATTCACCCGAGTCGGTCACGAAGGTGATCGGACCGAGCGGTGCGGCATCGGCGCCAGCGAGCGCCCCATTGCCTGCACTGAGACGCTCAGGCAGATCGACCAAATGAAATCGCTTCACATCGAATGCGTCGTTCACGCCGACATTGTTGCAGGCGCGGCGCCGAACTTGCGGTGCAAGCGGACCTCATCGCCTACCGTGTCAACCATGACAAAAACAGTGATGATCACAGGTGCCGGATCAGGGTTCGGCAAGAACGCCAGCATTGCACTCGCAGCCCTTGGGCATCATGTGATCGCCACCACGGAGACAGAAGCCCAGGCCGCTGCGCTTCGCGCCGAGGCACCGCAGCTCACTGTCGAGAAGCTCGATATCACCACCGACGATGTGGCCAAGGTCGCTGCGTGGGATATCGATGTGCTCATCAACAACGCTGGCGCAGGCCAGACCGGCCCGATGGCCGATGTTCCCATCGACCGTGTTCGGCATCTGTTTGAAGTGAACGTGTTCGGCACGCTTGCCGTGACCCAAGCTGTTCTCAAGAACATGGTTGCCAAAGGCAGCGGCCGCATCATCATCATGTCGTCGATCGCTGGTGTGATGGCCGGGCCAACATTTGGTCCGTATTCAATGACGAAGCACGCCCTCGAGGCAATGGGCAAGGCAATGCGCGCCGAGTTGGCGCCATTGGGAATCGACGTCACGTTGATCAACCCCGGCCCCTACCAAACCGGCTTCAACGACCGCATGGCCGACTCGATGTGGGAGTGGTTCGGCGACGCGTCGTTGAACGCGTCGGCTGCACCGTTGTTCAAGATGATCGGCGAGATGATCACCGGCGGCCAGATGGACCCTGCCGAGGTCACCCAACGACTCGTTGAACTCACCGAGGCAGAAACCACCACCGAGAACAACTTCGTGCCACCGCACATCGCTGCCCAACTCGCTGCCCGCGCCCCAGGCTGAGACACGTCACGACGCCGCTCATGTTTCTTTGTCTTCGAGACTGAGGCGTGAGGCGGTGTACTCCTCGGCGATTGAGATGTAGTCGGCCACAACCTCGGCCACTTCATCGGGCACCAAAATGGCTGCGCTAATGCCAGCCTCTGAGGTCACGGCACCATGCAGACCCTCGAGCGACGCGTCGCCCATCCAGTGGCGAAGCGACCAGCGCAGAATGTTGTCAGAACACCGAATGGTTTCGCTGCTCACATTGTGCCAACGGTCGTACAGCAGACGTCCGGGCGACACGGTTTTCGTTGCTCGGCTTCTGATCTCATCAGCACCGTTGACGAGACAGATCAACGGCAACGCGCACCGGATACAGAGCTGATTGCCGATCGCACCCACTGTTGTGTATTTACACCGGAGGGTCCCCGTGATCTGTTTACACGAGCGGGAATCTATGTGGGCCACGTCGTCGTCGTCGAGAGACACCCACAGTTCAGCCATCGGTAAGCGGTCCTCAAACCGAGTAAAGATGTCGGTGAGATCAATTGGGCCACCACCGTCGCCGACAACCAAGTCGTGCGAGAGCACATCGTTCGGACCGGGTAGCAACTCGCTTGCCCGGCGGGAGCACTCGTTGTACAACCACTGAGCTCCCGGACCCTCGCTCACCTTCCGAGCGCTAGCCAACAGTTGCTCCATCACGGGACGACGATGCTCAAGCTGCCACGCCAGAATTCGTTCCATCTCAGCCACCGTGGGGCTCATTGTCTCCCCCGCGAGCTTTCGTTTTGGTTGAGGAATTCCGGCCAGATGACATACATAGCGCAATGCCATTGGTCCGCCGATGACCACGCCGTATATCGGCGAGGTCCACGCAACTTCGGGTTCGTCACGAGTAATCGCGAAGCCATCGAGAAAGACCCACTGCTGGCCCCACGTAGAGAACATCGCCCGATTCAGCGAGGAGGGAACCTGCAACGCGTCCAAGGTTTTCTTCGCTGTCGAGAAGGCCGACTCGCCAGCGCCTTCTGTGCGGTCGTGATACTGGGACCACGCAACGTTCGGACAACCGCGTGGACGTCGAAACGCATCGCTCCAAAGCGTTACATCGTCATCGTCGCCATCGTCGTCATCATCGTCATCATGATCGTCGATGTCGTTGTCTCGGCGAAGAGGTGCATACTTGGGCAGCGCGCATACCAAGCGTCGGTTATCGGTTGGTCGTTTCTTACTCATTGTGTTGCTCCTTGTGTAGGTAGCAACGCCGACACGGACATCCCAAAACTTCCGAGCGGACTCGGACACTTCGTTGCCCTCTCGGGCCACATGCCACTTTCGTGGAAGCACCTTGGGATGTCCGTCCCAGGTTGCTGGACCCCTAACGGGGTCGCTCTTCATGACAAGAAACACCATACGGAAATGTGCGGAAACTGTCAACAACAAATGTAGTTGCAAATGCAACTACATCGTAAAGAGCGTCTACTCGATGCCGAGGCGGTCGGCGATCGAGCGCGGCCCGATCACCGTGAGACCAAAGATCGCCCGGCTCACACCCACATAGAGCAGTGCGTCAGTCACTCTCGATACCGCATCGTCGGCGGTAGCAACAAGCACTACGTAGTCGAACTCAAGACCTTTCACGCGATGAACGTTTTCGCAGATGATGGTTGTCGGTTGTCCCTGTTCCCAGGGCACATACGCAAACTCGTCACGTAGCCGATCGCGAAGTTGCGTTGAGAACGTCGCTACGAGAATTCGCTCTGGATCGTGGCCCTCGAAATCGACAAGCCGATCGATCTCGTCGCCCACGAGCTCAGCAACCGAATCAACATCGCTCGCTTCTGCAAACGACACTCCGATCGACTCGGGTCCGCCGGTAGGTGCCGGCGCACCACCGAGCTGCTTACGCAATATCGAAGCGATGCTGAATGTGTTGCGGCAGTTGTTCACCAACTCGCAACGGGTCCAGCCGTCATCAACCGACGGCATCGCAAAGCCACGGTTGTGCACCACTTGCGCATAGTCGCCCACCATCAATAGACGGCGCGGCCCCTTGGGGTCGAGCAGCGTTTCGAGCAACGCGATCCATGCGGGGCTGAAGTCCTGCGCCTCGTCGATCACAATCGTGTCGAATCGTTGTGTGACCCGATGCCAATTCGCAACGAGGTGCCCGACAACATCGTTCTCCCAAAAGTCGCGATCGGCGTTCTCGGGTACTGGCAGTAGGGGCAGGCCCTGCAAGCTCAATGCGAGCTCAAGGAACGGCCCGACCACGAGTCGATCGTTTTCTGGCAGCCGCGAGCGCATCATCCCTCCGAGCGGATCGTTGTAACAGGTAAGTAAAACTCGTTCGCCACGCATGTGAGCCCGAAGTGCCCATGCCATCGCGAGCCGGGTTTTACCGCTGCCAGCACCGCCAGTAACCATCACTTTGCGGTTCGTGTCGAGTCGCTCAAGGGCTCGCACTTGATGACCGCAAATCTTTTCAAGACGTGCTTGCGCAAGTTTCATTCGAGCGGCGGGGTCCCACTCAAGATCGGCATCGGGGCGCAGCATCTCGACCAACGTCTTCAGGCCGCTAGCACCAATCGGCGAGAGCGGCCGGTACGACATCAAACGATCGATGGCATCGCGCACATCGGCAAGTTCATGGCTTGTGATGAGCTGCGCCGGATCAATCTCGGGCGGAAGGTGGCCGGCAACCTGCATAGCGTTCGGAAACGCAACCGCAGATTTGATTTCAATTCGACCCAAGTCTGGTGACTCGGCGCGGATTCGATCACGCAGTGCGTACGAGTTCGTTGAGGCCTGGCTGAACGGTTGCGGATTCAGTTCGCTACCGGCGTGCACCCATCGCCCATTACGAATTGAAACGCCGCTGTGGCCCTTCACTTCGATGACAGCAACGCCGTCTTTTTCGTGGGCGATGACGATGTCCATCTGAAAGTCACGGTGACCGGAGAGTCCGACATCGGGAAGCACATACCACCCATCGGACAACCCATCGCAGAGCGCGGTGACCACATCGCGTTCGGCGTCGTTGCGTAGCGACGACATTGGAAAATCTTGCGGAATGAGCAAACCCATGGGCGCGAGTCTGACACGGCCACATCGACGGTGAGTTCGGTTGGTTACACCGAAACCATGTCACACCCTTGCTTCATACTCGCCCTGTCAGCCCGCCCCAGCGGGTTGGCATCACGCAAGTGGCAGACCGCCCATCGGGCATCTTCCGTCTCCAGAAAGCAGCACACCATGCAACCTTCAATCAAGCTCGATCGCACGCTCGTTGCGGTCAACGTCGACGGCGTCGTGCACCTCATGCTCGAACTGACCGCGCCAGCAGCGGCCGCCGCCACTCGGGCTCCGCTCGATGTCGTGCTGGTGCTTGACCGCTCCGGCTCTATGGGCATCGAGCCCATGCACGCCGTGCGCGAAGCCACGTGCAGCTTGCTGCGTCTGCTTGGCGCCGACGATCGCCTCGGCGTCGTGGCGTTCGACAACGAAATCGAGATGGTTCTGCCGCTCACTAGCCACGACCTCGACACAGCAAGTGCCGCCGTACGCAACATTCAGTCACGCGGCTCTACCAACCTCAGCGGCGGCTGGCTCAAGGGCCTCGAAATGCTGTCGGGCGATGTACGGCCTCAAGCACTTCGGCGCATCATCGTGCTC
>Ga0194043_1000508_pt1 | contig 21522 bp, 18 predicted proteins | sample JunL4415m_MetaG_FD_161274 | JGI IMG/M metagenome (GOLD analysis project Ga0194043, IMG submission 161274) | Anoxic zone freshwater microbial communities from boreal shield lake in IISD Experimental Lakes Area, Ontario, Canada - Jun2016-L442-15m | ecosystem: Environmental > Aquatic > Freshwater >...
TTCCTGCCCAATCTAGGCATTGATCGCCCCAAGACTCCGAGATGGGGATCGAACACATGTACGATTGTCTCCCCATGACTGACTCAGCGGCAGACCATCCACTCTTAAGAGGCCTCAACCCGGTTCAGAGAGAGGCTGTCATGGCACCCGATGGACCGGTACTTGTAATTGCCGGTGCAGGCTCGGGCAAGACTCGAGTTCTTACGCACCGCATTGCTTGGCTGCTCGCCGAGCACGGCGTATGGCGAAATGAGATCCTCGCGCTGACCTTCACGAATAAGGCAGCCGGAGAGATGCGCGATCGTGTTGTTGAGTTAGTTGGTCCACAGGCCAACCGCATGTGGGTATCAACATTTCACTCATCGTGTGCACGCATCCTTCGCCAAGATGCAGGGCTGCTTGGATACCGCAAGGAGTTCTCGATCTACGACCAGGCCGATGCGCTGCGCCTCGTTGATTATGTGCGCAAAGACTTGGACCTAGATCCAAAGCGCTTTACGTCGCGCTCTCTACATAATGCAATTTCGTCTAAGAAGAATGATCTGATAACTGCCTCTATGGCGCGTGAATCTGCCAGCGATGCTATTGAGATTCGGCAGGCCGAGGTATATGTCGAGTACCAGCGACGCCTTGCTGAGGCCTCGGCTGTTGACTTTGATGATCTTCTACTGCTCGTAGTTCGCCTTTTTCGCGAGAGTCCAGAGGCTTTGAAGCGTTGGCGGGAGCGGTTTAAACACGTGCTCGTTGACGAGTTCCAAGACACCAACCTTGCTCAGTGGGAGATCGTTCGGATGCTCGCCGAGGATCACAAAGCTGTGATGGGTGTGGGGGATGCAGATCAGGCGATCTATAAGTTTCGTGGTGCGGATTACAGAAACATTCAGCGCTTTGAGAAGGCCTTCCCAAACCTCTCGACGATTGTGCTTGAGCAGAATTACCGCTCTACTCAAAATATTCTCTCTGCCGCGAACGCGGTCATCTCAAACAACCCTGGACGCAGCCCTAAGCGCCTATGGACAGAGCAACTAGGTGGCGAGCTCATTCTGCGGTACTTGGCCGAGGATGAGCAGGACGAGGCTTCGTACATTGCCAATGAGTTGCAGCGTTTGATCGATACCGATGGAGTGCGCCATAGCGAGATCGCGATCTTCTACCGAACCAACGCGCAGAGCCGCGTGATCGAGGAGAAGCTTGTTCGCAACGGAGTGCCATATCGCGTGATCGGCGGTACGAAGTTCTATGACCGACGCGAGGTGAAGGATGTTCTGGGCTACTTGCGAGCGCTAGTGAATCCTGATGACGAGGTTGCGTGGAAGCGAATCGTCAATGTTCCAAAACGCGGAGTCGGCGATACCTCTGTTCGCAAAGTCGATATGTACCGAAGCGGCGCAGGTGTTACTTTTCGCGAAGGGCTTGTGGCAGGTTCGAGCGCCGGCCTTACTGGCAAGGCCTTGACTGGTGTTACTCAGTTGCTCGCCGTTATGAAATCCGTTGAGGACGAGGAAGATTTCGGTGTCGCCAAAGCCATCGAGATGATTCTTGCTGGCACTGGTTATTTGGCCGAATTAGAGGCTGAACGGACCATTGAGTCTGAGGGTCGACGCGAGAACCTCGCCGAGTTGGTGGGCGCTGCACGAGACTTTGATCTGCATGTTGAGCGCGGTGACCTTGGGGTACTCGGCGCGATCGCTGGCCTAGATCTTGCAGAGGGGGAGGGCGAGAACGGCTCAGCTGAGGTCGTAGTTGGGATCGCACGAGTTCAGGCTTTCCTTGAGGCCGTATCGCTGGTCACTGACCTTGATGTCGTGGATGGCGAGACCGCAGCGGTGACCCTGATGACGCTCCACGGAGCGAAGGGCCTCGAGTTTCCAGTCGTGTTCCTAACTGGGTTAGAGGATGGCGTCTTCCCAGGATGGCGATCGTTAGTGGATCCTGAGGAGATGGAGGAGGAGCGCAGGCTTTGTTATGTCGGGATTACGCGTGCTCGTGAGCGCCTCTACTTAACGCATGCGTGGAGCCGGCAACTCTTTGGGGCTACCAATTACAACCCGCCGAGCAGGTTCTTAGATGAGATCCCAGAGGAGCTCATTCACCAACTTGGTGAGGAGCGCCGAATGAGTAGCGGTGGGCTTGGGAGCTCTCGGGATGCTGTGGTGCGTGGAGCGCTTCGTAGCGCGAGCGCAGGATCGCGTAGGGATTCGTTGAGCGGGTCGTCCTTCACTGGAGGGCGTGAGGCTAAAGGCTCCGATGATGGCCCCTACTCAGTCCCGACGCCTCCGGCTGGTGCGCGGGGTGCTCAGGAAATAGGGCTTCGCGTCGGCGATGATGTGATGCACGAGAAGTTTGGCGAGGGCGTGATCCTCGACGTGTTCGGAACCGGAGACAAAGCCGAGGTCTTGATCCGTTTCCCAAGTTCAGGAGAGAAGCGACTCCTCCTCGCATGGGCACCGATTACCAAGATTTAAAGTCTCTGCGTCTTCAGCGAGGCGGTGCCTCGATAGCGGGCATGGGTTGCCTGAGATCGACGATGAATAGGCCCTTTTCTTTGCCGGTATCAGCGACGTTGCTCTGAAAGCGGAGCAGTTGGACCGACTTGTAATCGACCTTGTCGCAGTCGACATAGTTCCCGATTGAGCCACGCCAGCGCACGGAGCAGTCTTTCTTTCCTGGAGCGTTGACCGAGAGCGCAACAAGCTTGCCGTTCTCGGAGTCGAGCCAGAAGCCTTTTGAGCCTGCGAGCACATCTGCAAAGAAGACTGGGCCTCCCTCTTCAATCTGTGTCTCGAGGGCCTTGGCCTCCCCGGCCGAGAAGACAGTGGTCTTCTTTGAGTCCCCCTTAGGGTCTCCGCTTCGTCCAGTGAGGACCCAGAGGATCGCTGCGATGGAGCAACCGATGACCACTATGGCAAGGGCAGTGGTGACGAGGAATCGAATGTCTCCTCGTGTTGCCTTGGTCTGGGTTGGTGGGGAGCCAGGGCGCAGGGGTTGATTCACACCATGGGTTTACCGCGATGGGGCCTTAGTAGCCAGCCGGGGAGGATAGTTATTGCTTTGTTGGGGGCCACAAATAGTTAGATTCGCCCCGCGTTGGTGAGGGGAGGGCCTGCGTAACTAGGGTGCTCAACGCAAATAGGTGCGGGAACAGGTGTTTCCCACCATCGCCATTTGAGTCGGAGGAAGCCCATGGAACGGCGCTACCGCGTCGTCATCGCGAAGCCTGGTCTTGATGGCCATGATCGCGGTGCAAAAGTCATCGCTCGGGCGCTTCGTGATGCCGGGTTTGAGGTTATCTACACGGGTCTTCATCAGACCCCGGAGCAGATTGCCGAGACCGCATTACAAGAGGATGCCGATGCGGTAGGGATCTCGCTCCTCTCCGGGGCACACCTAACTCTGTTTCCCCGCGTGATTGAGAACTTACGCGAGCGAGACATTCCAGAGGTGCTTGTTTTCGGTGGTGGAATTATCCCTGAGGCCGATATTCCAATACTTCGCGAGCAAGGTGTTGCTGCTTTGTTCACGCCGGGGGCTCCTCTCCAATCGATTAGTGATTGGTTAGAGGGCGCCTTAGATGAGAGGGAGAGGCAGCACTCCAGCTGATTCGTACCTCGCATAATGAAATACCTGTTACCAAGTTATCTGCACATGCTGCAGCCGCCCACCTGACGCTCAAGGAGCCCTGTGGATTTATTCGAGTACCAAGGAAAATTACTATTTGGAAGCTACGGGATTCCCGTGTCTCCGGGTGAAGCAGTTCAGAATGTTGAGGACGCTGTTGCAGCGGCTGATCGTCTTGGCTACCCGGTCGTTGTAAAGGCTCAGGTCCTTACCGGCGGACGTGGCAAGGCAGGCGGCGTGAAGCTCGCTAACAACAGCGCAGAGGCGCGTGAATACGCGACGAGCATTCTTGGTCTAGACATTAAGGGCCACATTGTTGGCACCGTTTGGATGGAGAAGGCAAGTGATATTGCCGAGGAGTACTACGCCTCGTTTACCCTTGACCGCTCCGCTAAGGCTTACCTTGGAATGCTCTCAGCACAGGGTGGCGTAGAGATCGAGCAAGTTGCTGACGAGAACCCTGATGCGATAGCGAAGATCCAAGTCGACCCTGTGATTGGGCTCAGCGAAGAGGCCTGTCGCGACTGGGTAAAGCGTGCTGCGCTCAATCCTGCCGCTACCGAGGGCGCTGTCGATATTCTCATGAAGCTCTACAAGGTCTACGTTGATGCCGACGCTGACTTGGTCGAGATTAACCCGCTGATTCTTACACCTGAGGGCAAAGTTCATGCTCTCGACGCCAAGGTAACGCTCGACGACAATGCTCTCTTCCGTCACCCTGACTACGAGCAGTATGACGCCATTCAGCACCGTGACGAGCGCGAACTCGCAGCCCATAAGAAGGGCCTGCAGTATGTCGGTCTTGATGGCTCGGTTGGGGTTATCGCTAATGGCGCAGGGCTTGCAATGAGCACGATCGACATCATCAATCAGGTCGGCGGCACCCCTGCCAACTTCCTTGATATTGGTGGCGGTGCAAACGCGGATGTAATGGCGGGCGCACTCGAGGTAATTGTCTCCGACACGAATGTTCGATCAATCTTCATCAATATTTTTGGTGGCATCACAAAGGGCGATGAAGTTGCCAAAGGAATACTCGAGGCTCTAACTCGAGTAACGATTGAGGCACCTATCGTGATTCGCCTTGATGGAACAAACGCGGATGAGGGTCGAGAGATTCTCAAACCGCACCTCTCAGACCGACTGCAGATGCAGCCCACCATGCTCGAAGCAGCGCGCTGCGCAGTCGAGCTCGCAGGAAAGGCTTCATCATGAGTATTTTTGTTGACGAGAACACCAAAGTCGTTTACCAAGGACTTACTGGTTCGCAAGGGCGTTTTTATGGCTTGCTCAACCGCGAGTACGGAACACAGGTTGTCGCCGGTACTAGCCCCAAGAAGGCTGGGACTGACGTAGACGGCATCCCTGTATTTGCAACTGTTGCCGATGCTGTAAGTGCTACAGGTGCGACTGCTTCTTGCATATTCATTCCCGCTCCTGGAGTTAAGGCCGCGGTAATGGAGGCTGCTGAGGGTGGAATCGAGTTCATCGTTGTAATTACCGAGGGTGTTCCAGCGCATGACGAGGCTTGGTTCTTCAATGAGCTTCGCCAGAAATACCCGAACGTTCAGCTTCTCGGACCAAACTGCCCCGGAATCATTAGCCCAGGGAAAGCCAACATCGGTATCACCGCCGGTCATATTGCAAAGGCAGGAGGGCCTGTTGGAATTGTTAGTCGTTCCGGCACGCTTACCTACCAAGCGCTCTACGAACTTAAGCAGAAAGACATCGGTGTAACAACCTGTGTCGGTATCGGTGGAGACCCTGTCCCTGGGACTAGTCACATTGACTGCCTTCGCGCCTTTCAAGATGACCCTGAGACTCTCGCGGTCATGATGATCGGAGAGATTGGCGGCTCTGCCGAGGAGGAGGCCGCGGAGTTCATTCGCACGCAGATGGACAAGCCGGTTGTTGCTTACATTGCAGGGGTGACGGCGCCTCCTGGAAAGAAGATGGGGCATGCTGGTGCAATCGTCTCGGGCGGGAAAGGTACTGCCGACGCCAAGATGGAGGCCCTGCGTGACGCTGGAGCTCTCGTCGGTATGAACCCAACTGAGGCCGGAGATCTCATGGCCCAGGTCGTCGCCAAACTCTGATGCGCTATCCGGATATGAGTACGGATAGTTAATCTGGTCTTCGCCTGATTGCTCAGGTGGGATTTGAGTTACATCTTTAGGGGTCGCCGCGTCTGAAAGGACGCGGCGACGCTCGTATGGCGATAGCTCCCCAATCTCATATATGCCTCGAGCCACTCGGCGCGCCCTGCCTATGTCGTGCTCGTAGCCGAGAGCATCTGCAAGTTGTTTAACGCTTCCGAAATTATGGAGCCGGTAACCATTCGCATGTAGAGCTCTATGGATCTCGGGAAGAGTCAGAGGGCGCTGCTCGCGCGCTAGAACCGCTAGTGCCGCGAACCTGAGATGTTTTCCCCATGCGTGAATTGCCGGATCGGCAGGAGGGCCAATCGGTGCAGGGCCTGGGATGCGAGGTCGACGCCCGCGGTCGCTCCCGAACTCCCCATTCGGCGGGTGGAGCAGGTGACGCAACTCGCCAAGCTCAATGCGGATCTTCGCCATTGCGCTTGCTGTGTCTCGGTGGCATTGCTCAAGTAACTCGGCTGATGCGATCAGGGTTGCCTGGCGAAGATAAATCTCCCGGCGCCCAGGTTGTGAGAATGGACGGTAACGCGTCATTTTTGGCCTCTTTGCTATGTCGCAGTCGCAGATCAGAGGGGGGAAGCTATGGCGTTGGGGCCTAGGTGAGGAGGGTAAGCGTCGACTGTGACAGCAAAACCAAATTGGGCAGCAAGGGACCCCCAGCCCTGTCGCGCCGAATCGGCCGCCGATTCGGCGCGACAGGGCTGAGGGGGTAGGCCTGTCGTTTTCTAAATCGGCGAGCACCCTCTAATGCCGTCCGTAAAGGTCTCGGTCCCTGTGCGGAGTATTTCTCACCAGCCGACCGGGTTCCACCACGCCTCTCCGACCTCTCCCCAAGGGTGCTAGTCCCCCATAAGTCGTCTGCTCGGGGTAGGTTCCGAGGCGTGCAGATTGCAGTGATGGCATCGGGAACCGGGACAATTTTGCAGTCCCTAATTGAGGCTGAACTCCCAATTGCGCTAGTTATCGCAGATCGAGAATGCGCCGCTTTGACACGGGCCCAAGAAGCTCAGATCGCAACGTCACTCGTCGAGCGCGGTTCTTTCGCTGGAGACTTTGACCGGGATGCTTATACCGAGCAAGTCATCACCTCACTTCAGACAGCCGGTATAGATCTTGTCGCAATGGCTGGATTTGGAACCATTCTTGGCCGGGCAATCTTTGATGCCTTCCCAGATCGAATCATCAACACCCATCCATCGTTGCTTCCAGATTTCAAGGGTTGGCACGCGGTGGACGACGCTCTTCGGGCTGGAGTATCAGAGACAGGCTGCACAGTTCATATCGCTACCGCTTTGGTAGACGAAGGGCCTATCTTGGCTCAAGAAGCTTTACCGATATACGAAGGCGAGACTGTTGCAACATTGCACGAACGGATAAAGGAAATTGAGCGACGTCTGTATCCGATGGTTCTTCGCGGGCTAGTTAATGAATCGAATCAAAAAACTGAGGGGTCAATCTGATATGCGCGCGCTACTGAGTGTCTATGACAAATCTGGACTAATTGATTTCGCAAAAGGTCTGCGCTCCGCGGGTGTAGAGCTCGTCTCTTCTGGTGGCACCGCACGCGTTCTGCAGGAAGCAGGAGTCGAGGTCACATCGGTCGAGGCCGTTACCGGTGCTCCTGAGATGTTCGACCACAGAGTTGTGACACTCCACCCCAAGATTCACGGCGGGATACTTGCTGATCGATCCAAGGCGTCGCACCTAGAGGACCTTGAGCGCTTCGAGATCGACCCCTTTGACCTTGTCGTTGTAAATCTTTACCCATTCGGAGCGCAACCAGGTATCGAGATGATTGACATTGGCGGCCCTGCCATGGTTCGGGCTGCTGCGAAGAATCACGCGTGGATAGGTGTGCTAACTAGCCCGGATCAGTATGACCAAGTTCTTGCAGAGCTCAACGAGCGCGGGTCATTGACGGAGCCAACGCGCAAAGCTTTGGCGCTTGAGGCATTCGCCCACACCGCCGCGTATGACGCAGCGATCGTTGCTTGGCTGCAACGTGATGAAGCTCTTCCTCGTCACCTTGTTATCCCGCTCACACGAACTGATGAGGTTCTTAGGTATGGGGAGAACCCGCATCAAGAGGGGGCGCGCTACCGCCGCGTGAATGAGACCTCTTGGTGGGACGCTGTCATTCAGCACGGCGGTGTTGCGCTTTCATACCTCAACATTTACGACACCGAAGCAGCGTGGCAACTTGCTCACGACCTCGGTAATGAAGCCGCAGTAGCGATCATTAAGCACGCCAATCCCTGTGGCGCAGCAACGGCACCAGATCTAGTTACGGCCTACGAGCGAGCTCTTGCCTGTGACGAGCGATCGGCGTTCGGCGGGATCATTGCGCTGAATCGTCCCCTCGATATGAAGACTGCCGCTGCAATGGCCGAGGGGCCTCAGGCTGATCTCGTGATAGCACCCGGTTTTGAAGATGGAACACTGGACATCCTTCGCAAGAAGCGAAAAAATACTCGACTGCTCCAAGCGACTGCTCCGGGGAGCGATGCGCTACATCTTCGCCAAATATCCGGTGGCTTCTTGGTTCAGGAGGCCCACAGTTTTATCTCCTCAAGAGATGATTGGCGCGTAGTTACTAAAGCGACCCCAACCGAGGAGCAGTGGGCCGATGCAGAGTTCGCGTGGCGCGTCTGTGGCCATGTGAAGTCCAATGCGATTGTGCTTGCTCGTAGTGGGCAGGCAGTAGGAATCGGCGCTGGCCAACAGAACCGTGTCGAGTCTGGAGAGATCGCAGCGAAGAAGGCTGCAGGCCGAGCCGCAGGTGGAGCATGCGCTAGTGACGCCTTCTATCCTTTCCCGGATGGAGTTGAGGCGGCAGCGAGCTCCGGCGTAGCTGTAGTTGTTCAGCCAGGCGGGTCAGTCAGGGATGATGCCGTCATAGCGAGAGCAGACGAACTCGGCTTGGCAATGATCTTTACAGGCGAGCGGCATTTCTTGCATTAACGCCCGGCTACATGGTGAATTAGATTTTGAGATTGTGAAGAACCTATTGAGGAGCAAAACGTGACTGCATCTCTGCTCGATGGCAATGCTTTCCTTAACCATGTCAAAGCGGATCTCCACGCACGAACGCTCGCATTAGGTGAACGCGGCGTCACCCCGGGACTTGCAACAGTTCTTGTGGGCGAAGACCTAAACAGCGCAGCGTATGTTCGAATGAAACACGAAGATTGTGCAGAGATCGGAATCAACTCATTCCGCGAGGATCTCCCGGCCACCTCATCGCAGGCTGATGTTATTGCAGCGATAAACCGCTGCAACGTGAACCCTGAAATAGATGGGTTTATTGTTCAACTGCCCCTTCCAAATGGCCTTGATGATGAGGCAGCGCTACTCGCGATTGACCCGAGTAAAGATGCAGATGGACTCCACCCCGTAAACCTCGGTCGCCTTGTTATGGGCTCCAACGCTCCGATCCCTTGCACGCCTGCAGGCATTCAAGCGCTACTCGCATTCAACGGCGTGGAGATTGAGGGCAAGCATGTTGTGATCATCGGGCGTGGTCTGACGATCGGTCGCCCGCTAGCGAATCTGCTAGCACTAAAACGCGCTCACGCCAATGCTGCAGTAACGGTTATTCATACAGGAGTACCTGACCTGAGCTACTACACGCGTCAGGCAGATATTCTGATCTCCGCCGTCGGTAGCCCGTCTGTTGTTACCCCCGACATGGTCAAACCGGGCGCAGCTCTTGTGAGCGCCGGAATAAGTTTTGGAGAAGGTCGTCGCCTCATCCCAGATATCGACGAGGCGTGTGCCGAGGTTGCAGGGTGGATCACGCCGCGCATAGGAGGAGTCGGGCCAACAACTAGGGCAATGCTTCTCTCAAACGCGGTGGCGGCCGCAGAGCGAAGCGCCGGGGCGCCATGACCGGGCCTCTTGATGGCTACCTCCCCCCAAACCCAAGCGATAGGGCCCTCGAACCAGAGCACTGCATAATCTGCGACAAGTTCATCCCCCCTGGCGACGATCGCTGCACCTGCTGCCACCTCTGGCTAGCAAACGACGCCCCAGAACGCCCCCGACCCCTAGGTCGTAGCACTCTCTGGGTCATGATGGGGGGAATCGCAGCCGTATATGCGCTGACTCTCCTAGTGGCAGTCATTTCTTAGTAGCAGTAACTGTCGGCTGAGAAGAACTCGATATTTAAGAACTCGATATTTCAGAACATCAATATCAAACCAAAACAAGGATGCACGAGATGCCCGAGAAGATAACGCTCACTAATGGAGTACTAAACGTCCCCGATCAGCCGATCATCCCATTCATTGAGGGTGATGGCACCGGAGTCGACATTTGGCCTGCGGCGCAGTTGGTACTCGATGCAGCTGTCGAGAAAGCATTCGGCGGCAAGCGCAAAATTTCTTGGCTTGAGGTACTAGCTGGCGAGAAAGCATTTAACCAGACTGGTAACTGGCTCCCAGACGAGACGGTCGCATCTTTTAACGAACACCTCATTGGGATAAAGGGTCCGTTAACAACTCCAATCGGTGGCGGCATACGAAGCCTCAATGTTGCTCTTCGCCAACTCCTCGACCTCTACGTATGTCTTCGTCCGGTGCGTTGGTTCCAGGGTGTGCCAAGTCCAGTGAAGCGACCAGAGCTTGTCGACATGGTCATCTTCCGCGAAAACACGGAGGACGTTTACGCAGGTTTCGAACTTGAGGGTGGAAGCAGCGAAGCTACTCGCCTCCTTGAGTTCTGCCGAGAGGAATTCGGTTGGGAGATCCGTCCGGGATCTGGGGTTGGCGTAAAGCCGATCTCAGAGTTTGGATCCAAGCGCCTAATTCGTGCGTCGCTTGAGTATGCAAAGACGAGTGGTCGCAAGTCTGTGACGCTTGTCCATAAGGGCAACATCATGAAGTTCACCGAGGGCGCGTTCCGCAATTATGGGTATGAAGTCGTGCGCGATGAGTTTGCTGATGTTGCCGTCGGATGGGACGACTGTGGTGGAGATCCAGGCGACAAAATCCTTGTAAAAGACTCAATCGCGGACATCACACTCCAGCAGGTGCTCACTCGTCCAGAGGAGTTTGATGTCATCGCAACGATGAACCTAAACGGCGACTACCTCTCCGATGCTCTCGCAGCACAGGTCGGTGGTATCGGTATCGCTCCGGGTGGAAACATTAACTACGTCACTGGACACGGAATTTTTGAGGCGACTCACGGAACCGCTCCTAAGTACGCAGGCCAAGACAAGGTCAACCCCGGATCGGTCATTCTTTCTGGCGTAATGATGCTTGAGCACCTTGGATGGAATGCAGCAGCAGAGATGATCGTTGCGGGCATCGAGGCCGCGATCGCGGACAAGGTCGTCACCTATGACTTCGCACGCCTAATGGAGGGCGCGCACGAGGTCAAGACCTCCGAGTTTGCACAGGCTGTCGTAGACCGGATGTAATGAACGCGGTTGTACTCGCCGAGCTAAATATTCGGCACACGCGCCTGCATATGCCGACGCGTCGAGTTGCTATTGACCCTTCATATCTTCCAACCTTGGTTGGATCAGCGGGGCCCGACCTCATAGGTGCCGTCTCAACTGAGTTCATCAGCCGTATAGCGAAAGAGAAATACAAAGAGATTGAGGGCCTCCTCACTGCAATCTCTACAGAGAGCCTTGAGATCCCATCGATACATCTCCAACACAGACTGCAGTCTGATACCCATGGGCTCGATAGATCGAGGCACCGCCTCCTAGACGACGGCGTCGGGATCATCGTCGAGATAGATGTGCATGCGCGGCCTGAGACCCAAGTGCTCGGCATGTTGATAGCCATCGCTCAGATTCCTGCCATCAATAGAGATCCATTCATGGCCTGTTTTCGAACGGCTATGAAGCGACGAGGAGTACAGGCTCGAGGCCTGAGAGTAAGGCTCCTTGAGCGAGGGGTTGCAGGCGACCGCCCTGGAATGGCGCGCCCGGCGGAGGCTGTTGCCGGCTCTGTGAGTGATCCCGGGGCCTGGGATACGCAGGAGCGGATGATTCAGGAGGGCTGGATCGGCGTGGATGTCGAGTCCAGATGGGCAATGGAGGTACTTGGAATGGGCCCAGGTGCCAAGATCGACCGAAGAGAGATTCAGCGCAGATACCGGCGCCTCCTGCGCTCCGCTCACCCCGACCATGGTGGAGATCTCGAGGGCGCAGCGGAGAGAATCGCCCGCCTCGGTGAGGCTAGGGCCCTTCTCCTATCAACTACATAAATTTGCAGAAGTCCACAGATCTCGAGTTGGGGGTTCGAGTTAATCAGCGGCTCAAGCAGAACTAGGCAGCAGATTTTCGGGGGAAATCACTCCTCGGGGATAGATTCCACGTATGGCTTCTAAAACCCCCGTTCATATAACAGTCACCGGCGCAGCAGGACAGATTGGCTACGCCCTCCTCTTCCGTATCGCCTCCGGGCAGTTACTCGGACCCGACCAGCCAGTAGTGCTTCGACTCCTTGAGATCGAGCCTGGCATGAAAGCGCTTGAGGGCGTAATCATGGAGCTTGATGACTGCGCCTTCCCGCTCTTAGCCGGAGTCGAGGGGACCACAGACCTTAAGACAGCGTTCGACGGATCCTCATGGGCGATGCTCGTTGGATCGATCCCACGTAAGGCCGGTATGGAGCGCGGGGACCTACTCCAGATCAACGGTGGAATCTTCAAGCCACAGGGCGAGGCCATCAATGCTCACGCCAGTAGCGATATTCGAGTTCTTGTTGTTGGAAACCCGTGTAACACGAACTGCCTTATTGCGCGCTCGAACGCACCTGATGTCCCAGCAGACCGGTGGTTCGCTATGACTCGACTCGATCAGAACCGTGCGCAGACGCAGCTAGCTAAGAAGGCCGGCGTCTCGGTAGATGCAGTAACAAATATCGCGGTATGGGGGAACCACTCGGCAACGCAGTTCCCTGACTTTGGGAACGCTCTCATCGGCGGCAAGCCGGCGACCGATGTCATTACAGACCGCGCATGGCTAGAGGGCGAGTTCTTGACGACAATCCAGCAACGTGGCGCGAAGATCATCGAGGCGCGCGGCGCATCATCAGCAGCCTCTGCTGCGAATGCAGCGATTGACTCCGTTAACTCAGTATGGCGAGAGACGCCGGCTGGGGGTTTCGCTTCGCTCGCAGTCGTTAGCAACGGTGAGTATGGAGTCCCTGAAGGGCTCCAGTTTGGGTTCCCGGTTTCTTCAGACGGTTCAGGCAACTGGAAGGTTGTCGAGGGGCTCGAGCATGACGCGTTTAGCGCAGAGCGCATCCGACTCACGACTGAGGAGCTTGTTGGGGAGCGCGAAGATGTACGCGGACTAGGTCTAGTCCCCTGATTGATAGGCAAGCCCCGGAGCCACTAAATGCGCAAGCAATTTGGTGGTCGCAGCAAACGCGTTTCGGCGCGATTGGTGTAGCACTCGGACCAAAGGGGATTGAGCGAATAACTCTCCCAGCAGACTCTTACGGTTCCTTCGAACGAGGCGAAACAGACGAAACAGGCGAGGTTCAACCGCCTGTTGGCTACTCTCTCGCACGCGATGATCGCGTCGCTGCAGCTATACAAGCCTGGTGTGATGGCGACGCGCCAGAGGCACAAGCGGCACTCGCAGAACTCACTCCTTACTTACCCGCCTCTTCGTTGCCCGGTTTTTACAGCGAAGTCCTTGAGACCCTTGCACGCGAAGTGCATTGGGGAGAGGTTGTTACCTACGGTGAACTCGCGGCCCTCTCGGGCAATCCACGCGCAGCGCGAGCGGTGGGAGCAGCAATGGCGACGAACCCAATTCCTTTCGTCATCCCATGCCACCGAGTAGCCCGTAGCGCGGGGAATGGCCGCCGAAGCCTCGGGGGGTATGGTGGCGGACACGACGAAAAATCCCTATCAATCAAGCGTATTCTGCTAGCGCGTGAGGGAGTTGTGCTCCCTGACTAGCTGAACTTATACCCGAGCAATTAGCCCAGATCCCGAAGGAATTCGGCGATGTCTCCTACTAGGCGCTCGGGGAGTTCAAGTGAGGGGATATGCCCGCAGTCCTCATACTCGCGATAGGTCCAGTCGGTCCGCCTACTGACGATGCTACGAGCCCAAGAGACAGGCACCATGCGGTCTTGGGTCCCATGGATCAGCAGCGTCGGTTGACGCACGAAATCGATATCGTCAACCATGGGGCCAGCAAGATATTTAAATAGTGAACCCGCCGCTTGAACGTATGCAGGGAAAGAGCCCTCATCCGATGCGCGTGCCTCTGCTAGTTCGACAAGACGACTCCGCACATCGTGGGGAAGCGACTCTGGATCAGCCATAACAACATCAAGCGCAGAGTCAACCCAACGCTGTGCGCCAAGAAGTTGTGCGCGCCTCTCGAGCACCGGCTCTGCAAATTTCGGAGCGAGACTCAACGCAAACTTCACCGTTCGGCTAATTGCTTCGCGGTTACCACTTGGGCGCGGAAGCGCTGGATTTACCAGAATGAGAGCGGAGACATCGCTCGGACGTGCGACGCCGACCTGGATGGCGAGCGATCCGCCCATCGATGTGCCAACGAGCACAGATGGCCCAAGTTGATCAAGAGCGCCGAATATTAAAGCCTTATTCGTCTCAAGGGTTGCGTCGCGCTCGGGAGCAATCGTTTTCCCAAACCCTGCTAGATCGACTGCAACGACGCGTGAGCCGAGAGCGTTCGCTAGGCCTCCCCCTACGAGGGTCCACGTTGTGGTGCTTCCTGCTAGTCCATGGATCATTAAGAGCGGAGTGGCTTGGGGCTGAGGTATCTCTGGCTCCCACGTCTCGGTATATACCGTCATGCCGTCAATCGCTAGCGTCCCCGTAGTCGATTGGTTCTCTTCGTTCCCTGGGTTCTCTGCGTTCTCTGTCTTCCCCGTGTTCTCTCCGACTCCGGTCTCAGGATTCATCCCGCTCATGCCCCTGCTTCGTCGCCGCGGGCGATACCCAGCGCAAGTAGTAGGTCCTCATGGAGCTGCATCCACACGGTGTGAAGCGAGTCGATCCGTGGAGATACCAACCAGTCGTGCTCGCCGTTCTCGACGCGCTTCAAGGCATCGCTCATGCGTTTCTTGTAACCACTAAACCGCTCGACTCTGCGCCCAAGGCGCGATACCGGCACCTCAACGCGCTCAACAATCGCAACTACTCGATCGATCACAGACCAGTCGTATGCCGGGTCGGTATGGTCATTAGCGGCACCACCCGGGTGCACCTGCCACTCAGTACAGGCTCTGAGAATCTGCACATTGAGGGGGAGAAAGCCTTCATACACTCGCGTCGCCACTGTTTCATCCTCGCCGCCAACAGGCAGGCGCGCGGCCTCCTCTGCTGCGACTCGACCAGATGGTGTGAGGATTAGACGATCTTTGCGGCGGAGGGCATATCCGCTAGCGATTATTGAGTCGCTAGCTTGGTCAGCGGTATCCGGATAGGAGCCAACTAGGCGGAGGGTATGGAGCAAAACATTTTCAACCACGATGCCTGATGATACCGGTGCCGAGTCGAAGCGCCATTACATACTGGCTACTTGATCGGTTGGGCTACTTGATCGGTTCGGCTACTAGATCGCTCCCGAGAGCCGCAACGGAGGCGCTTCAGCGCCGGTAGGCTCGCACTCCGGTGACTTAAGCGTCATCATAAAATTACTAAGGAGTCAGCCAGGCGATGAGCACAGTCCTCGGATCAGGAACCACGGTATTCACAAACCCACCGGTAACGGGTGTCTGGCGCATGCTCAATACGCCTGACGACGTTCTCTCCTTGATGGACGAGTCTGCTGAGGGTGTGATCGCCGGAGTCAAAGATGCAGGCGCAACCTTCCTCGCCCCGATCTTCGACGAACTAACCGCCGTTGTCTGCTTCTCAGGTACTCCCATGAGCCACATCGGAATTGTGAGCCGCGAGTATCGAGTGCCCTGCATTATGGCTACAACTCTCGATCCGGTCCCTGCCGATGGGGATATGGTCGAGGTCAACTGCGAAGAGGCTATTGGCACGGTAACGGGGCTCAAGTGAGCGACGTAGGCGTACCTCCTGGGAGCAATCCAGTGCCTGCGCGAGTGCAGGACGATATTGATTACCACGGGAAAATTTCTCAAGCCATGACGGCGGAGCGCACCGCTCTTGCCTCAGCGCTGATCCCCGTGACTCCTTACATTCTCGTCGCGTGCATTGAGTGCTACCGCCGATATCCGGAGATGATGCGCGCAATTGCTCGAGCCATGGACCCCGCTGAGATAGGTGCAGCAGGTCGAGTCCCCGGCAATCAGATCGATGCGGTGCACCTTTGGTCAATCTCCAATCTTCCGCTCGTTGCGCGTCAGGTGCTCGGCCCTATAGGGATGCTCACGCAAGAGCAAGATCTAGAGACGCTCTCAACCGTTTTTGATTTCTGGAATCCTGCAGCTAAGGCATTCCGAGGCGACGGTACAAGACAAGCGTGGGACACCGGACTTACCGTCCCCGCTTATGGACCAGAGATCATCGCAGCGTTAACGGATGCCGCAATCCCAGTCACGGATGAAGATAGACCGATAATTGCTAGGGCTAATGCATCGCTTACGTCGTTCCTATTTCTTCTCTACTTCGATACGCGCGCTGGGTATCAAGACACTGGTCCGTACCAGCTTCCCGATGGTCGTGTGATGCTTGTGCGCGACTTCAACGAGATGGGCGTTGGCCACTTCCCTTGGAGCGCTGAGATTTGCGGCGATCTTCCCTACGCCAATCTTACGATTGGTTTCATCATGCGAGATGTAGAGGTGACCTGCAACGACTGGGGTACCTCCACAACTAATCCATCTGATTACATGGAGAACGTAGAGGCGATTGCGTTGGTTGATCCCTCTAATGGAGGATGGCGAGTACTCGGCCTCGCAGATCTCGCGCCACTCACTAAAGCAGTCCTAAGTGCGCAGCGTTCCCTCTATCGAATGATTGCGGGTATGACCCGCAAAGAGAAAATTGATGCAGGAGCGTACGTTTACTTCTCGTTCTTGTTGCCGTTCGCGCGCATCGCAGGTGTTGAGCAGGATCTCGACTGGAGTGTTCCTCGTGACAGTCTCGACCTGTACGAACTGCTCTCCATGATCGAGGAGACACCTACGGTAGAGCCCGATCCGACGGTGGCCTATTACGCACCGCTTGCCTAAGAACAAGAAGTTGCGAGTTAGAAACAGCGGGCGAGAACTGCGGAGTTAAAAGGTAAGCGTTAGAAGGTAAGCGTTAGAACTCAAGGCTTGAGAGCCCAGACTCCCAAGCCTTAGAGCGCTTAATGGCCTCTCTCCAACGCTCTCGATCGAGTACCGCACTCGGCTCAACAGTCTCCCGAGGGCGCCACGTCTGACCAATCTCGCTAATCGACGCGAAGAACCCGATTGCAACATGCCCTAGTAACCCGGCCCCAAGCGTCGTCGCTTCACGTACCGGCGATAACTCAACTGGTCGTTGCGCGGCATTAGCTAGGGCTTGAATAAACGTCCTATTAGCGCTCATCCCACCATCGACGCGCAGGGTCTTGAGGGCGAGCCCCGAATCAACCTCTGCCGCCTCGACTAGGTCTGCCCCACGGTGAGCCACTCCCTCTAGAACACTTCGCGCTATCTCAGCGGTCCCGGTTCCACGCGTTAAGCCAAAGAGCGCACCTCGTGCCCCAAAATCCCACTCAGGGGTCCCGAGTCCGAGAAGAGCCGGAACGAATACAACTCCTCCGGCGTCTACGCATGATGCGGCGAGTGAATCACTCTCAGCAGCATCAGCGATGATCTCCAGACCGTCTCGCATCCACTCAACGCATGTACCAGCGGAGAGCATGATGGCCTCGGTTGCCCAAGTGTTTACACCATTGTGACGCCAGCCGATTAGAGGGAAGGTCCCGTGTGCTGTCCGAGCCTCGTTAGCTGGAGCATTGGTCCCAGTGCAGACATCGAGCATCCCGCCGGTCCCAAATGTGATCTTGGCGAGGCCTGGTTCAATACAGCCTTGACCGAGCATGGAGGCTTGTTGATCTCCAACCATCGCAACGATTGGTGGCTTGCCCGGAACTCGCTCGGCAACCCCAATTACTCCGCAGGTGTCAACAATCCTGGGCAGTGATGCCTCGGAGATGCCGAGGGCGTCGAGTGGCTTTGGCGCCCAGGAGGTTGCCCCATTCTGCGTGAGGAGAGTTACCCCTGCATTTGAAGGGTCTATAGCGTGTACCGAACCACCTGAGAGTGTCCATGCAATCCACGAATCTACGGTGCCTAGGCAGAGATCACGGCTGCGCTCTGGGTCGAAGTTATCTAGCAACCATGAGAATTTTGTAGCCGATGAATTAGGGGCGAAGCGTAGGCCCTGCGCTTGAAGCTCAAGGCATGTAAATACCGTACGGAGATCCTGCCAACCTATGCCAGGGCCAATTGGTTCGCCTGTAACGCGGTCCCATACCACCACTGATGCGCGCTGGTTAGTAATTGCAACTCCCGATACCGATCCGTTTACCTCGCCGGCAACTTGGGTTGCGAGTTGCAGCGCAGCGCTTGCCATCGCAGCCGCGTCAAACTCAACGAGGCCTGGAGCAGGTGAGTCTGGGAGAAGAGGAAGTGCCTTCTCATTAGAGACAGTCGCGTCATCGTGAACTATCGATGCGCGTATCGACGATGTTCCGACATCGATTACAAGGATGCTCATCGTGGCTCCTTAACTACGGCCACTCTGGCCCACCCCAAGGGTCTGGAAGCCCTAGTTTCCCAGGGTTTAGAACGCCATTCGGGTCGAGTGCACGCTTGAGGTCTCCGAGCACGCTTAGCCCCTCGCCTAGTTCGTCCTGCATAAACCTAGAACGGTTCAGGCCAACGCCGTGGTGATGAGAGAGCGCACCCCCGGCCTCTAGTACTGCGCGCTGCCCTGCATTCCACGCGCTGATGTAATACGACTCGCGCTGCTCCGCAGATGGGTTACCTGCAAATGTGAAATAGAGGCAGGCTCCATCGGAGTATGCGTGGCTTTGGTGTGCACTTGCAACCATCGTGTGCTCAAGCGATCTAAGTGCTTTCGTCGCAGCAGCATAAATTTCTGCACACTTTGACCACGGTGCGGAGATCTCCATTGTGTCAACGACGAAGCCACGTCGAATCAAAGACTCAAGAGCACTCACATCGTTACGGTGCCCCATCCACTGCTCAACGAGTGCTTCATCAAGTCGCTCAGCGCCGATAGACATGCACTCTTCGTCAACAATCCCCATGACAGCATCAATAAGCGCTGGGTCTCCCTCGTCCATTACTAGAAGTACTTGACGGTCGCCGGTCTTGTAGGAGCGATCCCCCTCAATCTCGTCATAGTGACGCAGCACCGCAGGTGTTGCCCCACGATGCAGGATTCGGCGGCAGACCTCTAGGCCATCGGCAAAAGTTGCGAGTGAATACGCGCTGCGACGCTGATAGGTGGGGAGCGGGTGCAGTCGAAGCGTCGCCTCAGTGATTACACCGAGCGTTCCCTCAGAGCCAACAAAGATACGGTTGAGTTCAGGACCGATTGCGCTGCGTGGAGCATCACCGGTGCGAATGATGCGGCCATCTGCGAGTGCTACTTCAAGCGCGACAATCATGTCCTCGATTTTCCCATAACGCGTTGAGTACTGCCCCGCTCCGCGGCACGCCACCCAGCCGCCAACAGTTGAGAGAGCCATTGATTGCGGCCAGTGCCCAACGGTCATGTTGTGCTCAGCCTGGAGAGTCTCCTCGAACCATGTTCCAAAGGTGCCGGGTAGGACTCGAACTGTTAAAGACTCAGTATCTACATCAACGATCCCGGTCATTGAGGTGAGGTCAAGTAGCACGCCTCCGTGGAGCGGGACGCTTGCGCCACAGACTCCGCTGCGCCCAGCCGCTGGAGTAACCGGAAGACGGGCATCGTTGCATACCTTGAGCACTGCGGCTACCTGATGCGCATCACTGGGGCGCACGACTACACAAGCAAGAGCGGCGACCTCTCCGTCTAGCGCCCAGATCATCGCAAGAGGCCACCAGTCGCGGCTTGCCTCTACTAGTTCGCCATCGGCTGTTGTCACCTCTGCTCCAGTTGCGATCAGCGCCTCTAAGTGTGAAGGCGAGATCTCAACTCGAGTGGCGCTTAGGTGCGATGTGACGCTGCTCGGGTCAGCCTCGATTGAAATAGGTGGAGTAGGCGTGCCGGAGATGCTCATTAGGCTCCAAAACCGTTGTCGGTAGCCGCCGCCGGAAGCCCGCCAACGCTGCGTTCATGCTCAATTGATGCTTGGTAGGCACTTACCTCGGCCTGCTCTCGACTCAGGTCCCATCCAAGCTCCGCGCCGATAATAGAGGCAGTGCTGTGGGCCGCGGCGAGGCTTGCATCGCGAGCAAGGATGCGTGAACGAGTCCGGCGCTCTAAGACATCGGAGAGAGTCTGTGCCATCTCAAAGCGCACAGCGTAAACAGCCTCAGCTCGTGAGTATGGGAGACCCGCAACGAGTGGCTCCGCAAGCGCAGGATCCGAGCTAGCGATTGCAGCGACCTCTCTCGATGCGGATCCAAATCTCCCTGCAAGGTGCTCATCTGATCCGTGGTCGCCCTCTGCCCCAAATAGGGGAACTCGCTTTGTACGTGACTTGGCATTGATTCCAAGACGATCCGCAACTCGATCGACAGTATCGGCAGACATGCGTCGATATGTTGTGAGCTTTCCGCCTGTGATTGTCGTGACGCCGCCATCTGAGGTGCTTACGCCATGCTTCCGCGAAAGGTCGGCAGTTTTATTTCCTACAGTCCCCCCAGAGATAAGTGGCCTAAGCCCGGCCCATACCGCGGTTACATCGGATTCGCTGATCTTCTCGCTCATCGCAAAGTTCATTGCATCTATGCAGTAGCTGATGTCCTCGGGTGTGCATTGAGGGTCATCAATATCCCCTTCATAGTCAGTATCAGTAGTGCCTACGTATGTATGTTCACCCCACGGCACAACAAAAATAGATCTTTTATCCTTTGGAACTGGGATAATCGCAGCGATGTCGTTGCGCACCTTGCTCCAAGGAACCGTGATATGGATTCCCTTTGCAGGGCGAATGGAGTGTGGGTCTTTGCCCTCATCCATTGCCCTGATTGAGTCTGACCAGACGCCAGCAGCGTTCACGACCGCGCGGGCTTTGATCTCGAACTGACGGCCATCGGCCTCTACCGTCGCGCCGCTTACCTTGCCGGTCGAGTCCTTGTTTAGTGAGACAACCTTTGTGTGGTTCGCAACCGCGGCGCCGAACTCAGCAGCGGTGCGCGCGACCGTGAGCGTCAAGCGAGAGTCGTCTACCTGGGCGTCGTAATAAATGTAAGCGCCGGAGAGGTTTGCCTCCCGCAGGGTCGGCATGTGCTCAAGCGCCTCAGACTTGGAGATGCGCTTGTGGAGTTTGCCGATTCGAGCACCACCGGTTAGGTCATACATCCAGAGAGCGGATCCAAGTGCCCGCGAGATCTTTGGGTTGATGAGTCCGTCACGCGAAAGGAGCGGAATGAGGAATGGGAGTTTGCGAACGAGGTGAGGAGCATTGCGCAGCATCACGGTTCGTTCGTAGAGCGCTTCGTAGACGAGGCCAAACTCGCGTTGCTGGAGATAGCGGAGCCCGCCGTGTGCAAGCTTGCTGGATTTCGATGACGTTCCAGAGGAGAAGTCGTCACGCTCTACGAGGGCCGTTCGAAGCCCGCGAGAGACTGCGTCTAGTGCGACCCCAACCCCGGTGATCCCTCCACCA
>Ga0194043_1000509_pt1 | contig 21513 bp, 18 predicted proteins | sample JunL4415m_MetaG_FD_161274 | JGI IMG/M metagenome (GOLD analysis project Ga0194043, IMG submission 161274) | Anoxic zone freshwater microbial communities from boreal shield lake in IISD Experimental Lakes Area, Ontario, Canada - Jun2016-L442-15m | ecosystem: Environmental > Aquatic > Freshwater >...
GACCGCCTGCTTAGCCGGAACACCCGCCAACCACGCGCACCAAAACGCCGACTGGACCTCCCGAGCAACACCCACCCGCATCGCAACCCCTCAACTCAAGGCGTTGCGACCACCGACTGACCGCGCAGTGGTTTTGTGACGCGGGGCGCTGCAGTCGGCGATCAGCGCACGAGGCGTCGGTGCCACGACATGATGCTGACGTCGGTGAGGCTGGCCACCTGATCGACGATCACGCGCAGCCGCTCGGCATCGTCGGCCGCCTCGTCGAAGGTCGGGCGCAGCCATGGCTCGATCGCACGGCCGCCGTCGATCACGAGGGCGTTGACGAGCTCGGCGATCACCTCACGCTGCCGCGCGTAGACGGCGTCGGCTCCAGGCCGGTTCATGACGAAGTGGACGGCGACGGCCTTCATGACGGCCACCTCCGCGCGCACCTCGTCCGGGACGACGAGGTCGGCCGCATACCGGGTGTGCGGTCCGGGACCGTATTCCACTTGTGTGGCGACCTGGGCAGCTGAGCAGAACCGCCCGATGAGGTAGCTGGTGAAGCGCTTGAGCGCGACGAGGTCGGTCATGGATCCGTCGAAGCGGGTAGGCCAGTACTCCAGCGCGACCAGCCGCGACAGGGCCTCGTCGAGTTCGGCGGGATCACCGGCGTCGGGGAATCGCTCCGCCGCGATCGACACGAGGGCGCGTCGCTCAGCCGGCGAGGTGAACGCCTCGAGCGCAGCCCAGCCCGAGTGCACCGCGTCCTCCATGTCGTGAACGGAGTACGCGACGTCGTCGGACCAGTCCATGACCTGCTCCTCCAAGCAGGTCCGGTCGGTCGGGGCGCCCTCGCGCAGCCACTCGAACACCGGGAGGTCGTCGGCGTAGGCACCGAACTTGCGCAGTCCTGCGCGGCGGGGCCACGGGTATTTCACGGAGGCATCGAGTGAGGCGCGGCTCAGGTTGAGGCCCAGGCTGCGACCGGTGACGGGATCGACGACCTTCGCCTCGAGCCGGGTGAGGATGCGCAGCGACTGCGCATTCCCCTCGAACCCGCCGACGCGGTCGGCGATCTGGTCAAGCGCATCCTCGCCGTTGTGCCCGAAGGGCGGATGCCCGATGTCATGCGCGAGTCCGGCCACCTCGACCACATCGGGATCGCAGCCGAGCGCGTCGCCGAGCTCACGGGCGATCTGCGCCACTTCGAGGGTGTGCGTCAGGCGGGTCCTCGGGAAGTCGGACTCTCCGGCCACCACGACCTGGGTCTTGGCTGCCAGGCGTCGAAGCGCGGCCGAGTGCAGGACGCGCGCACGGTCCCGAGAGAACGCGGTGCGCGCCGTCGTCTTTACCGGCTCGTCGACGAGGCGAGCCGTGTCATGGTCGTCGTAGCCGTCGAGCGAGTTCACGCCACCGAGACTAGTGCCGCATCTCCGACCAGCGAGCCGTCGGTGCGGATCGCGAGCGAGCGGTAGCCGTTGTGCCCGGCGACCCAGGCGACGCCCGCCTCGCCCAGGGCGAAGCCGATCGTGGCGTAGGCGTCGGCCTCGGCCACGTCCGGCCCGATGACGGTGAAGGACAGCAGCGAGTTCTCCGCGATACCGGTGCCGTTCCAGATGTGGTCGCCCCGCTCGGCGCGACCTGACGTGGCAACGGCGAGGTCGGTGACCTCGACGAGTGCCGCGACACCCTTGGCCCGCTGCGGATCGGCGACGGCCAGTCGCCACGGTCGCTCGGCCGCCGGATGACCGGAGCAGAAGGTATCCCCGCCCACGCAAAGCAGGAAGTTGCGCAGCCCGTGGTCACTGAGCACCTCAGCCGCACGCTTGATCGCGTAGCCCTTGACGTAGCCGGCCGTGTCGACCGTGCCTGTCGCCGGGTTCTTCACGGTGAAGACCCCGTCGGAGGCCAGCTTCAACCGGCTGCACTGGCGCAGCACGTACTCGAAGTCGGCCACGGCGTCAGGCGACGTCGCCCCGCCGGCAAGCCACGTGGTGATCTCGCTGTCGCTCGCGTAGTGGCTGAATCGGTGGTCCATCAGTGCGAGGTCCCGCTGCGCCTCGTGCAGTGCCTTGCGCACCGATACCTCGCCGATGACAGCGCAGTCGGCCTCGGCGACGAGGACCGAGGCCATCGTGCCCATCACGGGGAACACGAGGCGGATGCCACTCACAGCTTGTCCAGGATCGACTGCAGTGAGTCGTAGTACCCCTGAGACGTGTAGGTGGCACCGGAGACACCGTCGACGAGTTGGCTGCCCTGGGCGGCCTGCGCGTCGAGCTGCGGAATCGCGTACTCGTTGATCTGGACTGATCGACCGTCGCCCGTGGGCCACGTGACGGCGTGCGCCTCGCAAAGCTTGCCGTCGACCACGGTGCCCTCGACCTGGACCGGGCCCCAGCGGGTCTGAGCCGTGTCGCCGGACACTGGGGTGCCATTCGCGCACGTCGCGACGGCGGACGCCGAGTCGGACGCGGAGCCGGAGTCGGACGCGGTGCTGCTCGAGCCGGATGCCTGCGTTGCGCTCTGCGTGGACGCGCCCGCCGCAGCCACCGCGGCGCCGCCCGTGGCAGTCGCGGTCGTGCGGCCGGCGAGTGCCGGATCGGCGACGCCGACGATGACGATCGCCAGTCCGCCGAGTGCGGCCGCAGGTGCAAGTCGTCGTGCTAGGCCTGCCATGTCAGACTCCGAATCTCTCGTGATGGATGTTCTGGGTGGGGACGCCCGCCTTGCGCATCCCCGTCATGACCGCCGACTCGAGCGACGCCGGGCCGCACACGAACACGTGGCGTCGGGCGAGATCGGGAATCCATGCCTGCAACGTCGCCGGCGCGAACGGGTCGTTGCGGGTGAACCACTCGCGCGGACCGGTGAGGATGTGCAGCGAGCCGCCGCGAGAAGCGACGAGACGCTCTAGCTCGACCCGATGCGCGACGTCGTCCTCATCTCGGACGCGGACGATGACGACCGGTTTCTGCTGCGAACCGCAGTCCTCAAGGATGGCTCGGATCGGTGCGACACCAACACCGCCGGCGATGAGCACCACGGGAGCACCCTGCGCCTGCTCGGCGGTGAAGACCCCATACGGCCCCTCCAGGAGAAGGCGAGTGCCTGGCCGCATCTGCAGAAGGCGGGACGAGTCCTCCCCCAGTTCCTTGACCGTGAACCGGATTCCGTTCGTGGTCGGCGCCGCGGAAATGGAGAACGGGTGCGCCTGCCACCACAGGTGCCGAGTCAGCGCCCGCATGTTGAAGTACTGGCCACCAGCCACGCGCAGCCGCGCGACGCCAGGTCCCGCCACGTGGATCGAGCCGATGCCGCTGGCCTCGCGCGAGACCGCCGTCACGTAGAACGACCGCGTCAACGACCGGAACAGGTCGCCCAACCGGGAGTAGGTGACGATCGCGACCGTCGCGATCGCAAGGAGGCACCACCACCACAGCGCGAGTTGATCCGAGGCGATGTCAGTGCCCAGTGTCAGCTGATGGCCGAAGCCGAGAAGCACGGCGAGGTAGCCAGTGAGGTGGACGAAGTACCAGGTCTCGTAAGGGATGAACTGGCGAATGCGCCGCCACGAGGTCAGTCCTATCGAGACGAACAGGATCGTCGACATGAGCGCGGCGACCATCCATGCCTCGTTGGCCAGCAGGTCCACCAGGCCGGTGAAGATGTTGCCACCCGTGGTGGCGCCCCACGCCCACGTGTCCGTCACGGCGTGCAGCACGATCGCGAGCACCGTGACGATGCCGAACCAGCGGTGCAACGCGACCAGCGAGTCCTGGCCGTACCGGCGCTCGAGGAAGCGCGGCCGCGAGGTCAGGACCAGCCCGCCCAGCGCCGCGAGTGCGGCGATGAGACCGGATAGCTGGCCGATCGCCGACAGCGTGCTGGTTCCGCCGGACAACAGGAGGCCGAGTCCGCCGTGCCGCGTCCACAGGCCCGCGGTCACGAGGACGACGAAGCTGCAGACCGCCAGCAGGTCCGCCGTGACGACCGTCGAGCGGCGCGGACGTGGCAGACGACGCACGGTGCGCTGCGGCTCGCGCATGTCGCCGGGCAGTGGATCGGCCTGGACAGGGGTGCCCGCGAAGGTCGCTCGGTCGGGGCTCACGATGCTCATGGGCCAACTCTGTCGGACGAATCGGGCAGCGAGGCCCGAGCAAGGCCCGCCTAACGCAACCCGTACAAACCCCCAATGGGCCGGTTACGAAGCGGGCGTTTCCGCGCTGACGGAGGCCACGATTCCGCTCAGTTCCTCGGCATTCGCCGCCCCGACGACCTGCGCGGCAATGCGGCCTGACCGGTCCAGGACGACCGTGCTCGGGAGTGCCTTGGGTGGCACCCCCGGGATGGTCGCCAGCAGGCTGCCGGACTCGTCGACGATGCTCGGATAGTCGATCTTGTAGTCGCGGACAAAGGCGCTGGCGGCCGATTTCTCGTCACTGACGTTGAGTCCGACGATCGCGACCTGGGCAGGATCGACCTTCGCGGACAACGTGACGAAGTCGGGGATCTCCTTCTTGCAGGGCTCACACCACGAAGCCCAGGAATTCAGCACGACGACCTTCCCGCGCAGGTCGGCCAGGTCAAGAGCGGCGCCGTCGAGAGTCGCGCCCGAGATGTCCGGCATTGCCCCACGATCAGCGGGGGCGATGGTCGTCGTGCCGACCTGCACGGCCGCCGGCAGGTCTCGGCCGCAGGACGTGACCATGAACGCAACGAGGAGAACGATCGCCGCCACGCCCGCCGTTCGGGTCGTCTTCACCGCCCCGCCCATCATCACCCTGCCATGCTAAGCGCCACATGATCGTGACCGATCGCGGACCGTCCTTCCTCCGCCAAGCGGCGTAGCCTTGAAATGACGGACCGGGGTGAGTGATGACGTGGTTCTGGATGCTCGTGGTGCTGGCCTTCGTGGCCGTCGTCTTCGCGCTCGGCATCGTCGCCGCACTGGCCTTCCGCACGAATCACGCACCCGAACGCCGACAAGGTGATCGGCGCAAGGGCGACCGTCGCGGCAGTGCGGTCACGGCCGACCGGCCCGCCCGTGAGATCTGGACCGACGAGCAGCGGGCCGCCTACCGGCTCGACCATCATCTGCCGACCCCGGATCCCGACGACCACAGCGTCTGGACGAAGGAACGCCGCGCCGCCTATCGCCAGCAGTTCGGCCTGCCCGAGGCAGAAGAGCCGGCCGACGTCGTCCACGGCCCAGGCAAGCATGAGCGCCGTACCGGCGAACGTCGCAAGGGCGAGCGCCGCAAGAAGCAGGCATGGTGGCCCAAGGCGACCGTCGTCACGGCCGCAGCCTTCCTCTCGGTCATCGGCGTCGTGGCGTACGGCGAAGCATCGGTGCCGTCGATCTTCACCGAGTCCAACCCGGCGCTGGCCGGCTCAGGCTGGGCCAAGTGCGACCAGCCGATCACCTGGAGCCTCGACACCAGTCGTCTCACCCCGGCCGATGCGAAGATCGCGGTGGACCAGATGACCACCGACTTCACCAAGTGGGGCAAGGCCTCCGGTCTGACCTTCAAGTACGTCGGCGAGGTGCCCACGAAGTACGACGACGCGACGCTCACGCTGACCAGTGACACCCATCCGAGCAATCGCCATATCTACATCGCGTTCCTGCGCAACGCCGACTCGTCGATGCTCGACGAGCGCACCGTGGGGTTCGCGACGCCCACGAGGGTCTACCCGAACAACAAGGAGATCGTCGAGGGCAGCGTCGTCATGGGCATCGACTACGTCAAGAAGGTCAACCGGACGCACTCGATGAGCCTGTACCTGCACGAGCTCGGTCACGTCCTCGGCCTCGGGCACGGAAGCACGAAGACCGATGCCATGTACTACATCGTCGACACGACCAACGAGCTCAGCCCGCAGGACATCGCGGGAATCAGGTCGCTCACCAAGGTCTGCCCGACACTCGTCAACCCCGCCGGGTGACCAAGCCGGCCGGGCGCATCCATCAGTCCGGCTTGCCGATCGACGGTGACTCACCTGGCGGCTCCCGGCGCTGCAGGTCCTCGACGTAGTCCCGCCACGCGGCAAGTTCCGGATCGGCGTCGCGCGATGCGGCATCGCGCGGTGCGACATCGCGCGTGACCGCATCCTCGGCGTCCGCCTCGGCCTCGTACTGCCGTACGCGGTCGCGCCACCCGTCGACGAGCCCGCGCGTGACGCTGCCCTGATGGCGGTATCGGTACCAGATCCATACCGCGAAGGCGCCGATCAACGGCCACTCGAACATGTAGAACCACGCGCGCCACACACCCTCGGTGGCGCGCCGGACCTCGATCACCGTGATGAGGGTGCACAGGGCCAGGACGACGACCAGCGGAACGTCGAGCTGCCAGAAGTCCCGGCCGCGTGATCCCTGAGCGCGAGGTGACTGTTCCATGACGGGCTCAGCCTCCCACGGGGATCGGCTGATCGGCCGGGCTCACAGCCGGTTCACGCAGTCGCCACAGGAAGCCGCCGAGCAGGGCCTCGGCGAGCACCAGGGACGCGACATCAAGGCGGGTCACGTGCCCGTTGGCGGACAGCAGGATCGACAGCCACAAGGCGAACGGCCAGCCGACCATGAGCAGGACCACCGAAGCGCGGCCGCGCCGATCGGAGGCAGCGACCGCCCAAAGCCACCCGCTCGCGACCAGCAGCACCGATCCCGCGATCGCCGAGCCCTCGACACCCAGGACCAGTCGCAGGACGCCCACGCCCGACACCTCGACGACCACGATCAGCAGGACGATCGCCACGACCTCGGGAACGCTGCGCACGCGCCGGACCCACCGGCGGTCAGCGGACGGCGGCGCCGCCCAGGCCACGAGCAGGCCGGCGGCGAGGGCGAGTAGGACCACCGCCAGCGGCAGGAAAGCGTCCGGATGGCCACCGAGGGCCGGACCCGGGCCGACGCGCGCGAGCGTCACGGACACCGCGATGGCCCAGCCCATGGCAAGGAACTCCACCCCGGCGAGGTGCACCAGCGAACGCGTCGTCGCATCCGTCTGCGTCGGTGACACGACCTTTCGTCGCTGCACCCAACCGCCCCACACGAGGGCTCCCAGCAGCACGGCCTTGCCGATGACCAGCGCACCGTAGGGAGTCGAGACGAAGGCACTCGGGGCACCGACTCGAAGGGACGCGTTCAGCAGCCCCGACTCGGCGACCACCACCACGCATACCAAGGCCAGGAGGCTGAATCTCGGCACCGCTCGACGTCCGGCCTCGGGACTGACAAGCACCAGGCCGACGAGAGCGGCCAACCCGCCCACCCACACTGACACCGCTGCGATGTGGATGCCGAGGCTGATCGTCGCCGCTGCGTGGCTGTGGGTGGAGTCCGAGTGCCCCAGGAATGCCGGCGCCGCACTCGCGCACACGGCAAGGCCGGCCGAGATCCACCGCACCGCGCGCCCGGCCCGCGCTAGGCACACGATCAAGACCACTATGACGAGCGCCGCCTGGACGGCGAACACGTGCCCGATCGCCTCGTGGGCAAGGAACTCGGTGATGGCTGCCGGGTCGAGAGTCTCCAGCGGCGACACCGCCTGGATGTCCGACAGCGTGAGGACGAACAGCGCGGCCAGTGATACCAGCCAGGCGCACGCCCACCCGGCGGCCCACTTCATCAGTTGCGGCTCGCGACGATCGACCAGCAGTCCGCCCACGACGAGAGTCCCCACCGTGATCATGGCCGAAACATCGCGCGCGAATCGCGTGAGTGGCAGGCCCACCTCGGTGACCGCGGGAGGAACAGGAAGCCCAGGCAGCGTCACTGCGGTCAGTACGCCGACCGACCACAGCAGGATGACCAGAAGAGGCAGGCCCCACCACAGCCGGGCGCCGAGCGCGGCCCCCGTCCTCACTCCGCGAAGGTCCCGAACGTGGGGCTGTTGGAGTTGGGGCTCACGGTCATCGTGGTGGCGAACAGGGCCCCAAGGAAGATCGCGATCGTCGCCCACGTCATGTACATGGCCACGAGACGCACGTGCGAGTGGTTGTCGACGGTGATGCGGCCCGCACGAGTGCGACCCACGATGGCCGTCGTCAGGAAGAACAGCGTGAACAGGTGAAGCGCCGCTCCAAGGCACAGCCAGAACGTGGCGGACGCGTAGGCGCCGTCCGAGGGACCGAACGGAAACGTCGACAACTGCACGATCTGCCCGATGAACGTCAGCAGGACCACGAGGGACGACAGCGCCGCGGCAGCGACCAGGGCGCCCTGACGGCCGGCGGCCATCGCCCGCAGCCCCCACCACATCAGCAGCGTGGCGACGACGGTCCCCAGCACGATGAGCCAGAACGGCAGCGCCGGCGCCCACGCGTTCTTCGGCGGTGCCCACGCGTTGTTGACGTTGAGCGACCACAGGTACGAGTACGCCACCAGCAGGGCCAGCGTCCCGGTGGCGTCCGAGACGATGCAGAGCCAGATGCCGAAGTGGTTTCGACGGGCGTTGACGGAGACCGGCTCCCCTGTGGTCGGGTACAGGGGCTCGGTGCCCGGCACGGTGGGCGCGGTCATCGGGACCCCACAGAAACGCGATCGTCCTCGACCGGGATCGGGCCGTAGGGATCAGGCACTCCGTAGTCGTACGGGTCGCCGGTGACGACCGGGAGGACCGGGAAGTTCTCGAGCGGCACCGGCGTCTCGGTCTGCCACTCCAAGGTCTTGCCGCCCCACGGGTTCGAACTCGCGATCTTGCCACCACGCCACGACGTGATGATCGCGTACAGGAAGATCAGCAGGCCGATGCCGATGATGTAGGCGCCGATCGTCGACAGCCAGTTGGACATGTTGAACGCATTGTCGAACTGCAGAACACGTCGGGGCATGCCCTGCAGGCCGGCGACGAACATCGACATGAAGGTCAGCTGGAAGCCGAAGAACGCCGTCCAGAACCCGATCGATCCCAGGCGCTCGTCGAGCATCCGCCCGGTCATCTTCGGGAACCAGTAGGCGGTGGCGCCGATGGCGGCGAACAAGCCCGCGCCCATCAGCATGTAGTGGAAGTGCGCGACGACGAACATGCTTCCGTGCATGTACTGGTCGACAGGAACGTCGGACAGGTACACGCCGGTGATTCCGCCCACGACCTTGTCCCAGATGACCGCGTACACGCACATCATCGGCAGGCGCGTCCAGGGCTTTCCGCGCCAGAGCGTGCCCAGCATGACCAGCACCAGGAAGCCGAACGGAATGGAGATGAGCTCGGTCGACAGCATGAACGGGTAGCCGGACGACGGTGCCCAACCCGTCATGTACATGTGGTGGACCCACACGATGGAGCTGATCGCCACGACGCCCGCGAACCCGGCGACGGCTACCTTGTAGGAGAACAATGGCTTCCGCAGGAACACGACCATGAGCTCCATGAGCGCCGCGGTGCCCGGGATGATCACGACGTACACCTCAGGATGACCGAGCAGCCAGAACAGGTTCTCGTACAGCCACACCGAGCCACCGACCACCGGGTTGTAGAAGCTCGTGCTGATCACCTTGTCGCTCAGCGCGAGGACCTGCGAGTACTGGAACATCGGGAACCAGACCAGGCCCATGATCGACGACGCGATCACGCCGATGACGAACACCGGCACGCGGTTCCACGTCATGCCGCGAGCGCGCATGGTCACGGACGTGGTGATCAGGTTGACCGAGGCAACGCCCGTGGAGAAGGCGAACACGATGATCGTGACCTGGTAGCCCACCATGCCGATGGGGGCCTGCGTGCCGAGCGGCTGGTACACCGTCCAGCCGTCGCGGATTCCACCGAGCAGCAGGTTCGACACGAGGGGCGGCACGGCCGCGAAGAGCAGCCAGAAGCTCAGTGCGTTCAGCCGCGGGAACGCCATGTCGCGGGCACCGATCATGATCGGCAGGATGAAGTTTCCGAACGGACCAGCGATCACGATGATCAGCGCGATGATCATGACGATGCCGTGCGTGCCGATGATCGAGTTGTAGAAGTTCGGGTCGAAGACCTCGGTCCACGTTGCTCCGAGCTCGGTGCGGATGAGCATGGCGAGGAACCCGCCAAGGCCCAGCAGGACCATCGCCATGATCAGGTACTGCGTGCCCACCACCTTGTGGTCGGTCGTGTACTTCCAGTACTTCCACTTGCCCTGGCCCTTGCCGGCCATGTACTCGGCATCGTCGTGGGTCAGGTCATGGCCGAGGGCCCAGCGGATCGGCCCGGCGAAAGCACCGATGCCCGCCATGAAGCCGATCACCCACGCGAAGTACGTCGCAGCGATCAGCGCGTTGAGCCCCACCTGCGAGAAGTCGGCGTTCTGCGTCCCCCAGGGCACGAAGAAGTGCGAGCCGATCGCATAGGTGACGACGGCCAGCACGACGCCGGTCACGGTGCCCGTCACGATGTTCGTGTAGCGCAGGAAGCCGCCGGGCCTGCCATGCTGGGCTGGCTGGGGCACGTCCTGCGTCTCGTGAACTACCGCCGTCGCGCTCATACGGTCCTCTTCCCGCCCATGTCACGGACCCATGCGTCGAACTGGTCCTGGGTGACGACCTTGATCTGCGTCTCCATGTAGGCGTGGTGCAGACCGCACAGCTCCGCGCAACGGATGTTGAAGCTGCCGAGCTTGTCCGGCGTCACGCCGGTGTTGGTGATGGCGCCGGGGTTGGCGTCGATCTTGATTCCGAGCTCGACCACCCAGAAGTCGTGCACGACGTCCTTCGACGTGACGTTGAAGTACAGCGGCACGTTGATCGGCACCACGAGGACGTCAGTCTGGATATTGCCCTGGTCGGGGTAGGCGAACGACCAGATCCACTGCTGGCCGGTGACGTTGATGTCGATCGCCTTCTGCGCGTTCGGCTGCTGGTTGGCTGGAGTCGACCCGTTCGCGTAGGCAGTGATCGTCGCGAGCTCCACCAGGCCCCAGACGACGAGGAAGCCGGCCAGCAGGCTCGTGACGGTGATCCAGAGAATCACTGCCCGGCCGTTGGTGCGGATCGCCGGGCTCTCCTGCATCGGCGGATCCTCACCGGTCACCCTGCCCCAGCCGACGAGGCTGTAGACGAGGATCGCGAGGGTGATCGCCATCAGCGGCGAGGACACCAGCGTGAACACGAACATGGTCCGTTCGATCTCGACCATGATGGGCGACGCCGGAGCGCCGCTGAGGTTCATGAAGTGGATGACCAGCCACGCGATGGGGACGATGACAAGGATGAAGAGGATGGTCAGTGCGATGATCCGCCGCACGTAGCCGCGGGACAGCCATGCGCGGAATTCGTGGTCGGGCCGCGGACGGTTCGTCGGCTCCTCCGGCTGGTCGACCTCGAGGGTCGGCGGGTTGTCAATGGACATCAGACCACCGTGACCGTTCCGCTCATCCAGCCGCGCTGGCTCATCACGCCGCCGAAGTCCACGTAGCCGTTGCCGCAGGGATCCTCGCAGTTCCAGACGTACTCACCTGGCGCACCGGTGATGAAGGAGAAGGTGATGTCCTGCGGCTTCGGGTAGCCGTTCGCCTCGTTCTTTGCGTTCGTGGGCACCGCGAGCATCGGGACGCTCACGAAGAAGTACGGCTGCGAGGACTCCGGGTACTGGTGGATCGTGAAGGTGTGCGCGACATCGCTCGGCTTGATCTGCTTCTGCGCCGTCCCGTTGTACGACGCGGTGCCATCGACCGTGCCGTGCACGGCGGCAAAGTAGGGGTTCCAGACAGTGGTGCTGCTGTCGTACTGGTGAACGGTCATGGTCACCAGCGTGTGCGCTGGCAGCTGCAGCGTGGTCGATGGCCAGTAGAACGGCCAGCCGAGCTTGTCGATGAACGCGTTGTCGCCGGTCGTGGGACCCGGCACGGCGCTGGAGGACTGCGGGTAGATGGAGAGCTCGACAGTCGCGTGCGGCAGCGAGCCGAGGGGCGTGGTGGCGGTGCCGACAACCTTCGCCTCGAGCACTGCGGGCGGCGCCTGTCGCGAGTGCATGACCACCACGGAACCGGCTACGACGAGGACGCCGATCGCGACCGTGAGGATGGCAAACAGCAGTCTCTTCACCGCACCACCGTCCCCGCTCGGAGTCTGGCCCGTGATTGCGTTATGCGGACACTATCGTTACCACCACCCCATTTGTGGGGGATTGAAGGAGGCGTGTGTCCACCGATTCCCTCGGCGAATTCGTCAGCGCCGGTTCGGTCGACGTCTTCATCCTCGTCAACCTGATCGCGGTGCTGACGTGGTACCTATGGGCGACCACCCGGACCCGCACTCCTTGGCGTCGTTCGGCAACGTGGTGTTTCGTCGCCGGCAATCTCGTCTTGGCCGTCGTCTACCTCGGGCCCCTTGCCGCGTGGTCGCACACGTTCTTCTGGGTGCACATGACGCAGCACCTGCTCGTCATGATGGTCGCTGCGCCACTGCTGGTGCTCGGCGCTCCCACCACCTTGTGGTTCAGCGCCAGCGGCGACGCGAGTCGGCGCCGATGGGTCGTGCCCATCCTGCGCAGCCGCGCGGTGCGCCTGCTGACCAATCCGATCCTGACGTGGCTGCTGTTCGCCGGCGTCCTGCTCGGCACGCACTTCTCGCCGTTCTACGAGTATGCCCTCGAGAACCACGACGCGGACTTCTTCGTCGAGCAGCCCCTCTACCTGGTCGCCGCCTTCCTCTTCTACTTCCCGCTCATCGGGAGGAACCTCCAGCCTCGACGGCCAGCACACGCAGCACGCATGGTCTCGCTCGCGACCATGATGTTCCCCGAGGCGATCGTCGGCGGCGTCATCTACTTCGCCTCGGCGATCCTGTACCCGACATTCGCAGTCGAGCGCCGCTTCGGACCGGACCCGAAGTCGGATCAGCAACTGTCGGGTGCGCTGATGTGGGCACTCGTGATGGTCGTGGACTCCGGCTGGCTCATGGTCGCCGCCGCCGAGTGGTTCGCCAGCGAGGAGCGACGCGGTCGCCACCTCGACGCTCAGTTCGCCGCCGAGCAGAAGAGCGCCGGCGCGTCAGCTCGCGTGGACGATCTGCGGCAGTGACGGCCTGGTGAGCAGGTAGTACCGCAGCAGCGCCACTGTCTCGCGTCCGACGTACTCCGACGTCAGGGTGCTGCCAGCACCCTGCTCGGTCGGCGACATGTGCGCATCCATGCCGAGGGCGGTGGCGGTCGCCTGCGCCCTGGCGGAGTGGGCGGGATCGGTGACGACGGTGGCGGCCGACCAACCCAGGTCGCGCATCACCCCGGCCACGATCTCCAGGGAGCCGACGGTATCGGCCCCGGTGGCGAACGCGATCACGTCGCGGTCCGGCACCCCGGAGGCGACAAGACCGGCGCGTGCCGCCGCGGCGGAGCGGGCCGGACCGGTGACGACGACCACGGGGGCCACGCCCGAGCGGTAGAGGTCGGCGGCGTGCTCGATCCGGGCCCGGAGCACCGGCGCCGGGTCACCCCAGTAGTGCGCGGGGTCGAGCACGACGATGGCCTGGGTCGTGGTCCGGTCGTCCATCTGTCCGGTGAGCACGATCTGCAGGACGGCGCCGATCGGCAGGAGCAGCGAAATGGCGACGGCCAGCGTGACGGTCGCCGTACCGACGCCCCGCACCGTGCGCGGGACGACGAGAACCGAACCGGCTCGGGAGATGCGGGCACCACGGGCGTCCGGGGACGCCAAGGTGGGTGCACTCACGCCCCAATAGTCACATAGGCAACAGGGATACCAGAGTTACGACACCCGCCACCGTCAGCGGGTATCGCTCTTGACCACGTGCCGGGACAGCGCCGCGCGGCCGGCCTCGAGCCGGGCGACGGGCACCCGGAACGGGGAGCAGGACACGTAGTCCAGCCCGACCTCCTCGAAGAAGTGGATCGAATCCGGGTCGCCGCCGTGCTCGCCGCAGACGCCGCAGTGCAGGTTGTGCCGCGTCGCGCGACCCTTCTCCACCGCGATGCGGACCAGTTCGCCCACGCCCTCGCGGTCGATGGACTCGAACGGCGAGACGCCGAAGACGCCCTTGTCGAGGTATGCCGAGAAGAAGGCCGACTCGACGTCGTCGCGACTGAAGCCCCAGGTGGTCTGGGTCAGGTCGTTGGTGCCGAACGAGAAGAACTCGGCGGCCTCGGCGATCTGGCCGGCGGTGAGGGCAGCCCGCGGGAGCTCGATCATGGTGCCGATCGGGAACTTCAGCGTGCAGCCGTTCGCGTCGGCGACCTCCTTCAGCACTCCCGCTGCCTCGTCGATGACCAGCTCGAGCTCCTGGATGGACCCGACGAGCGGGATCATGATCTCCGCCCGCGGCTGTCCGCCCATGCGCTGGCGGAAGCACGCGGCCTCCGCGATGGCCCGCACCTGGAGGGCGAACAGGCCCGGCAGGACCAGGCCAAGACGCACGCCGCGCAGGCCCAGCATCGGGTTCTGCTCGTGCAGCCGGTTGACGGCCTGAAGCAGCCGCAGATCGGTCTCGACGTCCTCACCGCGCTGCTCGGCGAGTGCGACCCGCACGGCGAGCTCGGTCAGGTTCGGCAGGAACTCGTGCAGCGGCGGGTCGATGAGCCGGATGGTGACCGGCAGGCCATCCATGGCCTCGAGGATCCGGATGAAGTCCTTGCGCTGAAGCGGCAGGAGCGCTTCGAGCGCCTCCTTCCGGTCGGCGTCGTCCTCGGCCAGGATCAGCCGCTCCACATACGTCTTCCGCTCGCCGAGGAACATGTGCTCGGTGCGCAGCAGGCCGATGCCCTCGGCACCCATGCGACGGGCGCGGCTGGCATCGTCGGGAGTGTCGGCGTTGGCACGAACGCGCAGGCGGCGCTGGACGTCAGCGTGGTTCATGATCCGATCGACGGCCTTGATCAGCTCCGCCGTGGACTCGTCTGCGTCGGCGAGCGCGGCCTCAAGGCCCTTCTCGAAGTACACGACGACGTTGCTCTCGACCACGGGCACTTCCCCCAGGAAGACGTCACCGGTGGAGCCGTTGATCGAAAGGACGTCGCCCTCCTTGATGACGGTGCCGTCCTCGGCCGTGATGACCCGGCCCTTGGTGTCGACGTCGAGGTTCTCGGCGCCGCAGACGGCGGTCTTGCCCATGCCACGAGCGACGACGGCAGCATGCGAGGTCTTGCCACCGCGACTGGTGAGGATGCCGGCGGCCGCGATCATGCCTTCTAGATCGTCGGGGTTGGTCTCGCGGCGCACGAGGATGACGTGCTCGCCGGCCTCGGTCCACTTGACCGCCGTGGCCGAGTCGAAGACGACGCGACCGACGGCCGCACCCGGGGATGCGTTCATTCCCTTACCGATGCGCTCGTGCCCGCTGCCCGTCGCGAACCGCGGGAACATCAGCTGGCCGAGCTGGTGCCCGGTGACGCGCATGAGCGCCTCGTCCATCGAGATGACGCCCTCGTCGACGAGCTGGATGGCGATGCGGAAGGCCGCTGCCGCCGTGCGCTTGCCCACGCGGGTCTGCAGCATCCAGAGCTTGCCCTGCTCGATCGTGAACTCGATGTCGCACAGGTCGCGGTAGTGGTCCTCCAGCTGCTTCATGGTGTCCATGAGCTGGAAGTACGCGGACTTGTCGATCTGCTCGAGGTCTTGCAGCGGCAGCGCGTTGCGGATGCCGGCGACGACATCCTCGCCCTGCGCGTCAGGCAGGTAGTCGCCGTAGACGCCGGACGCACCGGAGCCGGGATCGCGCGTGAACGCCACACCCGTGCCGGAGCCCTGTCCTGCGTTGCCGAAGGCCATCGCCTGCACGTTCACGGCGGTGCCGAGCGTGTGCGGGATGCGCTCCTGGCGGCGGTACAGCCGCGCACGGTCGGTGTTCCACGAGTGGAAGACGGAGCGGATCGCGAGGTCCAGCTGCTGGTACGGGTCCTGCGGGAACTCATGGCCCGTGCCGTCGCGGACGATCGACTTGTAGACGTCGACGAGCTTGCGCAGGGACTCGACGGGCAGCTCCACGTCGGTCTTGACGCCGGCGCTCGCCTTCATCTGCTCGAGTGCTTGCTCGAAGTCCTCACCTGGCAGGTCGAGGACGGTCTTGCCGAACATCTGGATCAGGCGGCGGTAGGAGTCCCACGCGAAGTGATCGTCATTGGAGTGGCGGGCGAGGCCGGCAACGCTGGCATCGTTCAGGCCGATATTCAGGACGGTCTCCATCATGCCGGGCATCGAGAAGCGCGCGCCGGATCGGACCGACACAAGCAGCGGGTTCTCCGGGTCGCCCAGCTTGCGGCCCATCTCCTCCTCCAGCCGGGCCGTGTGCTGCGCGATCTGAATGCGCAGACCGTTCGGGCCGTGTCCGTGCTCGAGGTAGTAGCGGCATGCCTCCGTCGTGATGGTGAACCCGGGCGGGACAGGCAGTCCCATGCGGGTCATCTCGGCCAGGTTCGCGCCCTTGCCGCCCAGGAGGTCGGACTTGGACCGATCACCCTCGATGAAATCGTAGACATAGTTTTGGGTGACGTCGCCTGGCGCGGTGGGAGAAAGAGTCATAGGCCTAACCCGACACCCCTACGGGTAATGACGGCAAGGGCCGAATGGCCACGACGAAGGTCCGATAGATGTGACTTCAACCACCAGAGACCGACAACTCGGCGGTGAGCAGGTCGCGCGCCGCCGCGTCGTCCAGGTACCGGGAGTCCAGCCAGCCGTCCGGCAGGGTCGGTCGGCGGTTGCCTGATGTGCGACCGCGCGGACCCTGACCGACCTCGACATTGAAGGGCTGGTCGGCATCGATCTGACCGATCAGGTCGTCGAGCTCGGCGAGCGATGCAACGGTGCCCAGCCGCTGGCGCACGGGCTGGCGCACAGTGAACCCCTTGAGGTACCACGCCATGTGCTTGCGCATGTCGCGACAGCCCTTGTCCTCGCCGTAGTCGTCCACAAGCAACTGCGCATGCCGGCGGAGCGTGGCCAGCACCCGCTCCAGGCCCGGATCAGCCGGGATGGGACGGCCGGTGAACGCCGCTGCCAGCTGCCCGAACAGCCACGGGCGGCCCAGGCAGCCGCGGCCGACGACCACGCCGTCGGCTCCGGTCTCGCGCATCATCTTCAGGGCATCCTCTGCCGTCCAGATGTCGCCGTTGCCGAGGACCGGCGTGCCCGCCAGGTGCTCCTTCAACCGCGCGATGGCCGACCAGTCGGCGGTGCCGGCGTACATCTGGTCGGCCGTGCGCCCGTGCAGGGCGACCCAGGCGACCCCCGCGTCGGCGGCCGCTCGGCCGGCATCGAGGTAGGTGAGGTGGTCGTCATCGATGCCCTTGCGCATCTTGACCGAGACCGGGACCCGGCCGTCGGCCGCGGCGACGGCCGCCGTGACGATGGAGCGGAACAAGTCCTGCTTCCAGGGCAGGGCACTGCCGCCGCCGCGCCGGGTGACCTTCGGCACCGGACAGCCGAAGTTGAGGTCGACGTGGTCGGCGCGGTCCTCGTCGACCACGATGCGCACCGCCTCGGCCACGACGGCCGGGTCCACGCCATACAACTGCACCGACCGCGGACTCTCGTCCGGGCTGAACGTGACCAGGTCCAACGTCTCGTCGTTGCGCTCCAGGAGAGCGCGCGAGGTGACCATCTCCGAGACGTAGAGGCCAGCCGGGAAGCCGACCGCCTCGGTGGCCGACGCGCGGCACAGCCGGCGAAAGGCACGATTCGTGATGCCGGCCATCGGCGCCAGTACCATCGGCGGGTCAATCGGCCACAGCATCGGGCGATTGTCGCACCCGGCCCGCCCGACCCCGCAGGATGCGGCCCGGCCTGCATGAGGCACACTGTTATCCGACACACCGTCGGAAACTGTCGAACGAGTCACGCGAACGATCACCAGGGAGATCCCATGTCCAGCCCCCAGGAGTCCAGCCCCCAGGAGTCCAGCCCCCAGGAGTTCCAGGCCAACAAGGTCCTCACCGGCAAGAAGCGCTGGGCCGCCCTCGCGTTCCTGGCGCTCGGCGTCGCGATGATCATCCTCGACGCCACCGTGGTGAACGTCGCGCTCCCGACGATGATCAAGGACCTCGACCTCACCACCACCGACGCCGAGTGGGTGACCGCCGCCTACTCGCTGACGTTCGCCTCGCTGCTGATCTTCTTCGGTCGCATCGCCGACCGGCTCGGACGCAAGCTGATGTTCGTCACCGGCGTCGTGGTCTTCGTCGGTGCCAGCATCCTGGTCGCGGCGTCCGCCGGATCGATCGAGCTCATCGCTGCCCGCGCCCTCCAGGGCGTCGGCGGCGCGATGATCCTGCCAGCGTCGCTGTCGGTCATCAATGCGGTCTTCGTCGGCAAGTCTCGCGCCGTCGCCTTCGCCGTATGGGGCGGCACCATCGGCGGCATGGCCGCCCTCGGCCCCCTGGTCGGTGGCTGGCTGACCACCAACGCGTCCTGGCACTGGGCATTCCTCATCAACGTGCCGATCGGCATCATCGTGATCGTTGGCGTGCTCCTCACCGTGCCGGAGACCAAGGAGCTCGGCGGCCCCAAGGGCATGGACGTCTTCGGCACGATCCTCATCACCCTCGGCCTGCTCGGCGTCGTCTTCGCCCTGATCGAGGGCCTGCACTACGGCTGGATCAAGCCGGTCGCCGACTTCACCATCGGCTCGTGGGTATGGCCGCTGGAGTCGGTGTCCATCGTCCTGGTCTCGGCCGTCCTGGGCCTGATCTCGTTGATTGGCTTCCTCTTCCTCGAGTCCGCTCGCGTGAAGACCGGCAAGGTCGTCGTCGTCGACCTGCGGCTGTTCCGCATCAAGACCTTCGCCGCCGGCAACGTCGTCGCCCTGGTCGTCAGCCTCGGAGAGTTCGGCCTGCTGTTCGGGCTCCCGCTGTTCCTGCAGTCCGTTCGCGGCTACGACGCCCTTCAGACCGGCGTCATCCTGCTCGCCCTCGCGGTCGGCTCCTTCGCCGCGTCAGGCGTGGGCGCCCCCTTGTCCCAGCGCTTTGGCCCCGTACGCGTACTGCAGCTGGGCATGGTCCTTGAGGCAGTCGGCATCATCGCCCTCGGCTTCATGATGTCGACCACGATCACCGGCTGGCAGATGGCACCGTGGCTGTTCCTGTACGGCATGGGCGTCGGCTTCGCGACCGCGCAGCTGACCGGCGTGGTTCTGTCCGAGGTCCCCGTCGCCGAATCCGGCCAGGCCAGCGCCGTTCAGTCGACGTCGCGCCAGGTCGGCGCGGCCATCGGCACGGCCATCATCGGCGCCACCCTCATCCTCGGCCTCGGTGGCGTCGCCAGCCAGCTCGAGGACCGGGGCGTGCCGACCGAGCAGGCGGCGCAGGTGTCCGACGCGGTCCAGTCGTCAGCCGGCCAGGCAATCCCTGCCCTCGCCCAACTGCCCAACGGCGACGTCCTCGTCGAAGGCGCCTCGGCAGCGTTCGCCGATTCGATCAAGCTGGTGGCCTGGGTCGCGGGTGCGTTCGTCCTGTTCGGCCTGGCAACGAGCTTCGCCCTGCCCAAGAACGCCGCACGGATCGAGTCGGAGGGCTACACACCGCCCAAGAAGCCCGAGCACGCGGAGTAGCGGTCGATGCCCGTCATCGTCGTCATCGGCCACACGGATGTGGGGCGCCGCACGTGCGCACTGCTGTCCGCGCGCGGTGTCGCGACCCATCACCTCGACGACCCGACCGACGCCGAACTTCGCGAGGCGCTCACAGCGGACGTCGACGGCGTGGCGGTGCTCCTTCATGACGACATGCGGGCACTTCGCTACTGCCTCGTCGTCGAGCACGTGCGGCCAGGCATCCGGCTCTTCGTCGCCATGTTCGACGGCACCGCGCGCGCACAGTTGGAGAAGTCGGTGCCGAACTGCGTCGTCCTCTCCCCCGCTTCCATCGCCGTGCCGAGCATGGTCGCCGCCGCGATCGCGCCGGGCCATGTTGCCGTGCGGAGGCGCGGCGCTACGACGCAGAAGCGCTGGGTGACCATCGACGCCGAGCCTGGCGTCGAACAGGCCAACATCCAGGACTTCGAGACGCCGTCCGCGATGAAGCGTCGCGGAATCATCGGCATCCTGCGCGGCCAGCTGCGCCCCTACGACTCCGGCTCCGCTGTGCTGCTGGGCGGGGCCTTCGGTCTCCTCCTCGTCATCGTCGTCGACATGCTCGTCGGACTTCGACACGAGTCGTTGATCCGCGCCCTCTACAACGCCGCTCGGACCACAGCCACGATTGCTGCCCCTGAACTGCCGGAGGAGCCTGGCGTTCTGCTCTGGGGAACGATCGCTGCGCTGCTGGTGATGGGCTTCACTGCCGCGTTCGCGGCAGGCATCGTCAACCACCTGCTGTCGGGTCGGCACGTCGCGTTGATCGGCCGTCGAGTGATCCCGCGCTCCGGTCATGTCGTCGTGGTGGGCATGGGCCAGGTGGGCGTGCGACTGGCCCAGGAACTGCGTTCGCTGGGCGTTGCGGTCGTCGGCGTCGAGAAGTACGGCGACGCCCCCGCGCTTCCGATCGCGCGCGACCTCGGTATCTCAGTGGCGATCGGCGATGCGACCTCGCGCCGGATCCTTCGCCGGGCCGGCCTGCCGAAGGCGGTCGCAATTGTGGCGGCCGCGAGCGAGGAGCGCGACAACATCGCCGTGTCGATCTCGGCGCAGGCGGTGGCCGAGGACGTCACCGTCGTGATCCGTGCAGGCGCCGACGACGCGATCGACGAGACCCGCTCGCTGTTCCACATCGGGTCGGTCGTCGACGTCAACGGCCTCACCTCGGCGTTCGTCGCTCAGGCGATGACCGACGTGGCGCCCTACGTGGTGATCTCCGTCGACGACCGGATGTTGGCCCTCGACCAGGACGGAACTGTCACCGCGGTGATGTCCGGCGCCATGGTGCGCTGCACCTGCACCTGACGTCGAGGCGCCCGGCGGGCATCTGCAGATGGTTGGGCCTGGGAAACGGAAGACGCGGGGGCGGCTACGGGGATAGACCGCCCCCGCGTCGTACCGCTCTAGGCCTAGGGCACCCACGGGGATAGGCACCCACCTTCGGCCTGATGATCGAGGATGCGCGATGCGGGGTTAGAGCACCGATGTCGCTCTCGACTTGGGACCAAACCCAATATCGGTGCCGCCGCCCGATTCGGCAAGGTGTCTATGGGTAAGAAGTGGATAAGAAGTGGATACACCCCTGTGCAGGGACCGTCCGAATCGCAAAAACCCCTCTCATCGAGGAATATGCCCTGCCCGTGGCGCCCGCCGGCACGAGCCGGGTCGAGGTCAGAAGGGTGGCGGGTCGGGGTCAGAAGGGTGGCGGGTCGGGTCGGGTCTGGGAGAGGGCGGCGATTCGGCGGGCAGGACCCGCCGCGCCGCGTGTTCGTATGGTCGCCCGCCCGGTGAGCGCCAGCTGCAGGAGCCGTCGGCCCGGCTGGCGAGGATGTCCCAGCCGGCATGGGTTTTGAGCTGGTGGTGCCTGGTGCACAGGGCACCAAGGTTGGCGAGGTCGGTGCGCCCGCCGCGCCGACACGTGCCAGGTCGACCATGCGGTTGCCTGGGATGACGGCGGCCGCACCGACCTCGCCAACCTTGGTGCCCTATGCACGCGGCACCACCAGCTCAAAACCCACGCGGGC
>Ga0194043_1000510_pt1 | contig 21503 bp, 21 predicted proteins | sample JunL4415m_MetaG_FD_161274 | JGI IMG/M metagenome (GOLD analysis project Ga0194043, IMG submission 161274) | Anoxic zone freshwater microbial communities from boreal shield lake in IISD Experimental Lakes Area, Ontario, Canada - Jun2016-L442-15m | ecosystem: Environmental > Aquatic > Freshwater >...
ACGACCGGTCCGCCGACACCGGCGGAAGCACGTCAGATCGCGGCGGCAGCATACGTCTTCGGCTACCCCCTCGTCTTTATGGATGTGTATAAGGATCACCAGACTGCAGTGCCGGCGCCGGATCCGGCGCGTGGTGTGGCACCCGTCAACCAGATCGCGAGACCGTATGAGGTGCAACAGACAAACGCGTTAACAAACGTACAGTATCCATATCCAAACGTTGATACAAGCTACGTTGCAGGATGGTTTAACCTAACGAAAGAACCGATGGTGCTGAGCGTTCCCGCGGCGAACGGCCGGTACTACGTGATCCAGCTGGAAGATGCGTGGACGAATGATCTCCCATCAGTGGGGTCGCGCACCACCGGAAACGAATCAGGCGCCTTCGCCCTCGTCGGTCCCGGGTGGAACGGCACGCTCCCCTCAAACGTGACACGTATCCAGACACCGACCAACACCGATGTTCTTTTAGGGCGGGTGCAGCAGAACGGTCCTGCTGACCTTTCCGCAGCAGCCGCCTTTCTGGATAACGTCACTATGACCCCCCTCAGCGCGTGGGGCACGAACTACACGCCGCCATCCACCGTACCGGTGAATGCCAACGTGACTGCAGACCCGCGGGCTTCCACTAGCTATGCTCAGATCGCAAATATGACCCCTGACGTATTCTATGGCCGCATGGCAACAGTCATGGGCGGCAACCCCCCATACAGCATGGATAAGCCCGTCGTTGATCAGATCGCACGGATCGGTATCATCCCGGGCAGGCCGTTTGACTGGAACGATCTGAACGCCACGATGCAAAACGCGATCACCCAGGGCGTTCAGGACGGCATTGCACAAGTCAATGCTACGGCTGCTCACTGGCCTGGCGCTGTCGTTGCAAACGGCTGGAACGCCACGTATAACGTAGGCGCCTATGGGACAAACTACACGCTTCGTGCCGGCTTGACACTGGCGCTAGGGGGCGGTCCCATCCCACAGGACGCGCTGTACTGGTGGTCATTTACCAATGCAACGGGCGTCCCGTACTCCGGCGCGAACACCTACGTGTTACACTTTGCGAACAACAGCACGCCGCCAGTCAACGCGTTTTGGTCGGTCACTCTCTACGACAGCCAAGGTCACTTCGTGCCCAATCCAGTTAACCGATATGCGATTTCACCGCACCTTGGTAACCTCACGTACAACCCGGACGGGTCGCTCGACATCTACATTCAAAACGCGTCTCCTGGTCCCGGCAAGGAATCCAACTGGCTCCCCGCTCCGTCAGGCGGATTTATGCTTTTATTGCGTCAGTACTGGCCGCAGGAGTCCGCGCTGAACGGCTCGTGGGTGCCGCCTGCAGTGCAGACGGTGGGCCCCGCCACGACGACGATAAATGCGACGGTGTCGGCGTCGTAAGTAGACGGCGGCCCCTGTAACCGCTACGATGACGTGATACAGTGTAGCAGCCTTTAGTTGCGCTGACCTTTGGTATTACTATAAAGGATCCTTTATGGTGGTGGACAAAAGGAGAAAAGAAGGAAAAGGAGGCGAAAAACGCCCCCGCTTCGTCACATACCCGCTATAGCAGGCGCTTAGATAAGGCAGGAAAGACCAAGAGTGCTAGACGATTCCGTTGACGCCCTCCGCGAGTAATATCACGCCAAGCACGAGGAGCAATACGATCATCACGGTCGCATTATTTTCTGTAAGCCACTCCTTCCATTCGTTCAACGTCCGCGCAGCTCGTTCTCCCAATATAAGGTAGAGTATAACCGGTGTGGCTACTGACGCACTCGCGATGACGACGAACAACGCCAGCGCAATCACGCTTGCGATGCTGCCGAGCGTGCTTTGTGCGATAACCAAAGCCGCTGCGAGGGTGAGCGCAAGGTTTTTTGGGTTGATTGCAGAGAGCAGCAGCGCGAGCCCCAGCGCCCTAATCGGTGTGAAGGAGTCGACAAACTGTAGCCAGTGCGGCATCGTCGGCTGCTGACCGGGCTTCGGGCGTCGTGTCCACCGCCGGTATGCGCCAAACAGGAGAAGGAGCCCAAGGATGAGCCTGATCACTGACGCAGCGACGGAGGGCTCAGTGCCTGGTGAGAGGTTTTGCGTTCCGCCGATGAGCAGCGCGACACTACCGACGACTGCAAGTCCCATCACCCAGCCGAGCACAAATGAGAGGCTGTTGCGCTTCGCTCGCTCTGAAAGAATCATGAGTATGACGGCAACAATTGGCACCGGACTAATAAGGACGCCAATGGCAAGTGGGAGGATGTCACCGATCAAGCTCATGATACGCTCCTTTTCAACAGCAGCAGCTTGCCGCCGCTGTAGTAATATCGTGTGGCGGTTTAGCTGTTGTGCACGAAAAGAGCGAATTATCACCGCTTAAAAACCAGTTATCGTCTGCCCTAAGCGTCCTTACAGGCAAAAGACCAAGCGGCTAGCACGCCTCAATGGTGCTTAGTCACCAGAAAAGGAGCCTTTTCCGTGGTCACCGACTGAGGACAGTAGCGGACAAAAGGAGGAGAAGGGAGAACTTCATTTCACAACGTATTTAACCGTATACGCAGCGCTAACACCTCATGAAATCATTCTGGATGCTGAGCGTCCTTATCATTATCATCGTAGCGCTGTCCGGCGCTGGGTGTACGAGCCCGACCACCCAGAGCGCCTCTACCAACCAGACGATCGATGGAATCACGATCCCCACCACGACCGGTTCGCCGACACCAGAGGAGGCACGACAGATCGCGGCGGCAGCGTACGTCTACGGCTACTCCCTCGTTGTAGATAACGCCGTAAAAGACGTTCAAACTGCGGTGCCGGCGCCGATGGGCAATGGTCTGGCACCTATCAACGAGATCTCGACGTCGACCATACCATCCACACCACAAACAAGGACTGTTAATCTTCCGACCGTCGACTTGCTCTATACGTCAGCGTGGCTCAATTTGACCAAAGAACCAATGGTGCTGACTGTTCCCGAGACGAACGGGCGGTTTTATGTGGCAGAGCTCATCGACGGTTGGCAGAACGCCTTTGCAGATCCAGGGCCGCGCACCACCGGGAACGGATCGGGCAACTTCGCCATCGTGGGCCCGTGGTGGAACGGCACCCTCCCCGCAAACGTGAAAAAGCTCCAGTCGCCGACCAACACAGTCCTGTTCGTCGCGAGAGTACAGCAGGACGGTCCTGCCGATCTCCCTTCAGCGGTAGCGTTTGAGGATGGATTCAAGCTGACGCCGCTGAGCGCGTGGAGCACGAACTACACCCCGCCGACCAACGTGCCGGTGAACCCGAACGTGAACACGACAGCGGATCCATTCCAACAGGTCGCAAACATGACTCCCGCCACGTTCTTTAACAGGATGGCAACGCTCATGCAGGGCAATCCCCCAAACAGCGCGGACAAGCCTGTCATCGACCAGATCGCACGGATCGGCATCGTTCCTGGCAAACCGTTTGATTGGGATAGCATGAACGCCACAACGCAGAACGCGATTACGCAGGGTGTGCAGGACGGAGCGGCTCAAGTCTACGTCGCGAGCGTGAACCCCCCGGGCGAGGTCGAGAACAACGGCTGGACCGCGAGTGTTAACGTCGGCACCTATGGGACAAATTACACGCTCCGCGCAGGCACCGCGCGAGCCGGCAGCTTTGCTAGCCTCCCGCAGGATGGGCTGTATATGTACTCGACTGCGAACGCGACCGGCGCCCCCTACACCGGTGCCAGTGACTACGTCTTGCACTTCGCCAAGAATCAACTCCCGCCTGTCAATGCGTTCTGGTCCGTGACGATGTACAATACAGAATACTTCCTGATAGCCAACGCGATCAACCGGTATGCGATCTCGCCGCACCTCGGCAACCTCACGTACAACCCCGACGGGTCGCTCGATATCTACGTTCAACATGCGTCGCCCGGTCCCGATAAAGAATCCAACTGGCTCCCCGCTCCGTCGGGCCAGTTTTACCTCGCCATGCGTCTGTACTGGCCGCAAGAGTCCGCGCTGAACGGCTCGTGGGTGCCGCCGGCAGTTCAGACGGTGGGTCCCGCCACAACGACGACAAATGCGACGACGTCGGCATCATGAGTGGGCGCCGACCGTTCCAAGAAAACAGCCGCGAGACTGAGCGTGCGTTTGAGCGTTTAACGGTATGCTTTAATGTATGCTGTTTGTGTGGGTAGTGAAACTGGAAGCACATAGAGTAGAAAGCAACCGTTTCAAACGAGGCGGCAGGCCGATCAGCGATGACCTGCCGCCCATCGTAATAGTATAAAACGGAGGTACGATCAGTTGGAGCGTGGGCAGCTCAGACGTCTCTACAGGGCTTTTGTTCTTACTTTAGGGTTACGTGGCCCCAATAGCGCAATACATGTCATACACGTGCTCTGACAGCGGGTGCTTATTATTGCTCCATTCACCTCCGCGCACGCCGTGAGTCAGGACATAAGCTCTATTGGGCACATTCCATCCAAACTCGGTTCAATACCTTTTCCTTCACCTGCTCAGTGCGATCGGGTTCATAATGTTGGGATGCGGTGCGTGAGTTCGGCCCAGTCGCTGCCAACGGCCTTTGTAATAAGTCCCTTTGCTCCGGCGAAGGCAGGTGCCGGCATCACAACACCGAGAGTCGACGACGATCACATCCGAGTGTACATTCCCCGGAAAACATGGGGCGTTAACAAGGACGACCGGTTCTCAGAGAAGATTCAACGAGAGGATTATGACTCTTGGGAGCGTGAGTTCCTCGATCACGCCAATGCGGTGACAGCAAGAGATATCAGAAAGAATCAGAACGATTATATCTTCCGCTGCGACTTCTTCGAGCTAAAAGAGCTTATAGACGTTAAGCCCGACACAGGGAGCTGCTACATTCGGAGTGTATGTGAGCCGTTCGATATCGAGATGGAGTTGGATTTAAAGAAAGCTGAGAACTGGCTGACGCACTTTGGGCTGTATCCCTATACGCAAATCCACGCCTCAGGACATATGAATTACGATGAGATACGAGAGGTGATCGAGACCGTAAAGCCAAAGGCGCTGATTCCAGTACACACGCAGCACCCTGAGGTGTTTCAGAACTTCCACGAAAATGTGATTCTTCCAGAAAAAGGGGTCGCGATTAGCATCTAAATGGGTGAACAAAGAATCTCGTCAGTCTGACATTCGCCGTTCGGCTAACTTTCCCCTTTGTAGATTTCGAGCACAGAAATCGCAAGCTTTTCTGCGTCATGTGTGCACATTACCTGCTGCAACAATTCAATGATCTGTTGGAGAGGTGGCTCCGCAGCACTTTCTGCGTCTAGACGCCTATGCGGCTCTGTTAAAATCGATGTGACAAACGCAGCGAGGGTCTGTGCAAGCTGCTCTTTCAACTCAAGTGCAAACGTCCGCAGGTACGACCCTTCAAGCCGTTTGGCCCTGCCGAGACAGTAGCTGCATGCCGCCCCATATACCACCACATACCTGAGCTTCGCGTCTCGCCGCGCTTGTTCAACACTCTCTATTAGCTCTTCTAGTGGTACTGTTTGAATGTAGCCAGCAAAGAGGTTGTAGAGGGCCTGTTTTTTGTCGCTTGTCTGGGTCTGGGGTTGGATTGCTTTCACAAGGGTTGAATTTGTGCTTTTGTTGATAACCCAACTGTAAGAACGTGCTGAAAGTGAAGGAAAAAAGAAGGAAAAAAGAATAGGAATAGTTAAGTTACCATTCGCCTCTTGCGTAAGTGTCTTGGCAGGAGTTAAGTTATGAATCCAATCGTTAGAATGATGACACGGTACATCAACAAGCCGTTGAAATATGCGCTACCTTTGCTGTTTATAGTAATTAGGAGATGAGTTGATGTATTGTACAAACTGTGGAGAAGAAATTGGTGAGGGAGGAGTATACTGTGGATCGTGTGGAGAGAAAATATCGAAAAATATTTTGGAAAACTCCCACGCAAATGTAGGGGGCGGTGATGAGACCCTAAAAGTATCGGAACCACAACTAATAACGCACAAAACATGGGGTTACGGGTATCTTTTCCAGTTCCCATACACCAAACGGGATGCTGTCGCCCACGCGATAGCCTCTCTCTTTGAGAGAGAGGGTTATCATTTGGAAGAAGGAAACAGCATGAGCGGCATTTATGGAGTTGGAAGTACTGATAAACGCCTGTTAGCTGGCGCGTTTTCCAAAAGGTACCGTTTTGAGTTTATGATACATGAAAAAGATGGCCTGACATTATTCGAGATTTATAAGGCCATGAGCGGTCTTTCAGGCGGGGTTTTAGGATTACGCGCGTTGGATAAAGAGTGGGAGAGAATACTTGCAGAGGTAAAATCGTTGCGGTTTGTTTCAAGCCGATAACCTCATTGCAATAACTGCAGCTAAAGCATTAAGTTAGTCCGCATATCAGGGAGTGGTATAGGGCGTTCTTATAACCTACTCCTTATCTTCTAGCTAATTATTTCTTTTTTCGATTTCCTTTGACTGACGAGCTCCGTTCACAGGCTGCTGCAATTCCACTATGGAGTGACGGGGTGAGTTACTGCATCAAAACAGCAGCTTTTTACATTATGCAGGAACTCCTGCATTTATGCCTCCCGTAAATCACTATAGTATTACTTTGCCTGCATTTGTAGCAACTAAACTGCAGGAAGAGGCTGAGAGCACAAAAACCAAAAGGTCGACCCTGATTGCTGCTCATTTAGAGCAACATTATAATGCAGTTCCGACTGCACAATATGAAGCCAAAATACATGAACTTGAAGAGCAGGTCCGAGAAAATGCAGTCAAAATGCAGGAAGTAAAACAGAGAGCCGAAGAATACGCTGCAAATAAGGCTTCTTTAGAGATTCAGGAGCTAAAAACTGCCTTTGAGCAACAGACTGCACAGAATGTAGCCAAAATGCAGGAACTTACTGCAGAAATGCAGCAACTAAATGATGATAATGTTTCTCACGTGCAAAAAATGCAGGAAGAGGCTGCACAAAATGCAGCTTCACAAGATGTAGTTATTAAAGGGATGCAGAATGAGCTTGAACGGGCGAAAACTGAAGCGAAAAACCTTTCTGATAAAGTAGCTGATAATGCAGGAACTATTAATAAACTGGAAGCCGATAAGGAGTATTTCAAAAAGCAACTTGAGCTCGTGACGCTGAGATTGCCTGCTCCGAGGGTCGGACTCTTGGCCAGACTGTTTGGCAGAAAACAGAAAGTAGAAAGAGAATAAGATCTGCTGTTCTACTACAAAATATATAAAGAGTATCTAAACTAAGATCAGAACTTCCACTATTCTGTCTTTCTGTTATCAATTGATGGTATACCCCACACCCCCATTGAAACATGAGAATCATTTAGAAACGGTTTTAAACCATGAGAATGCAATTAGGCAGGAATGTTATTTTTCTGTTGTGATATGAGTTGCTATTTTTCTGGCCACTCTTTTTAAGTAAGGACTCATTTTTCGTGACATAATCACAGAAATGTATTTATTATCATAATGTTATATTCTTGATTCCAATGGTTGAACCGTTCATCCTAAACATTAACCCGAAGCTCAAGCGGAATTCAAGAACGCATACTTTAGTGAAGCCGGGTCGCGAACTCGCGAAAATGTTGAGGGATCGGTGCGACAATTGTTATACCTCTGATTGTTGGGTTCCGAAGGACTATGAAACGGACAAAGGACAAATTTATCTCCCGCATTATTATTTCAATAACGCTAAACGAGGCCGATACGTTCAGATTCGGCAAGTTCTTTTTCAGATAGCGTATCAAGAGCCTCCTCCGCGTGGTCGTAAGATTCACATGCATTGCGGGACTCTGGGCTGCGTGAACCCTGGTCACGCGTATGTGCGTGGCTGGAAGCCATCATGGGAGGCAGTTCACGATATGATAGACCGTCGAGGTTGGCTTACTGAGGAACAGGCTCAAGAATGGTTTGCTTCAACCGCTTGAACCATCAGTTTCAGACCGCCGCCTTTATACTATCTTCTGACAGGTTTGTAGGCGTCTACTTTAAGAGGCAATCATGCGCGTATACAAAATCCTCTCAGTTTCTGTAGTCATCCTTCTCATTACCGTACTGTTTGCAGGCGTTGCAATCGTTCCTGCAGCAGCGATACCGGCTGATACAATGCAGTTCCGCTACAACGCTGCGCGCACAGGGGATCACAACCCTGTGGCGGGGAGCACACCACCAAACAACGTTCAAAAGTGGAGCTTCAAGACCGGATACAGTGGAGGCGACACTGATATTTCTTGGTTGAAATATTTCGACTCCTCCCCCGCCGTCGCCAACGGCACCGTCTACGTCGGGAGCTATGATAGCAACGTCTACGCGTTAGACACTGCCACTGGCGTCAAGGTCTGGCAATTCGCGACCGGGAACCCGGCCGGGAACTGGATTGAATCCTCTCCTGCTGTCGCCAACGGCGTCGTCTACATAGGAAGCCTCGACAAAAACGTCTACGCCCTCAACGCCAACAACGGCACCGAGCTCTGGAGCTACAAGACCGGTCACACCGTAGTCTCCTCCCCCGCTGTTGCAAACGGGGTCGTCTACGTCGGGAGCGGGGATGGCAACGTCTACGCCCTCAACGCCACAAGCGGAGCGAAGCTCTGGAACTTCCAAGCCGGAAACAGGAGTTTACACACGAACTCCTCCTGGTTTGTCTCCTCTCCCGCCGTATACGACAACAACGTCTACATAGGGAGCCAAGATAACAACGTCTACGCCCTCAACGCCACAAGCGGCGCCCAGCTCTGGAACTTCACGACCGGAAGCATGATTTACTCCTCCCCCGCCGTCGCCAACGGTGTTGTTTATGTGGGAAGCGATGATAACAAGCTCTACGCCCTCAATGCCAACAACGGCTCCGAGCTCTGGAGCTTCACGACCGGGGGCGGAGTGGTCTCTTCCCCCGCCGTCGTCAACGGCACCGTTTACATCGGGAGCAATGATGGCAAGGTCTACGCTTTAGATTCTGCTACTGGCGTCAAGGTCTGGCAATTCACGACTGGACACTGGGTTCGCTCCTCACCCGCAGTCGTCAACGGCACCGTTTACATCGGGAGCAATGATATCAAGTACGCCATCGGCAACCCATCCGCTTCTGCGGCCAATGGTGGAATCCCGATACCCGGCTTCGAGGTCGTGCTCGCTCTTGTCGGACTCGTAATCGCCGCTTACGTAGTGAAGAGGAGGAGCTAACTCCCTCCGACTTCATTCTTAGGAATCCTGAAGGGGCTCCGCCGGACAACGCACCTACTATGCCACATTCGCTGGTGATACGTGGCATAAGGCATCGACGAGTGCGGTCGTGACGATTCGCGTGCACTAGTCAAGACCGCAGCCTTTATCATATCTTCTGACACGTTCTGAAGCGTCAAAGAACGTTTTACGAGGCAATCATGCGCGTATACAAAATCCTCTCAGTTTCTGTAGTCATCCTTCTCATTACCGTACTGTTTGCAGGCGTTGCAATCGTTCCTGCAGCAGCGATACCGGCTGATACAATGCAGTTCCGCTACAACGCTGCGCACACGGGCGACTATAGCCCGGTAGCGGGGAACACGCAACCGAACAACAGGCTCAAGTGGAGCTACACCACCGGAGACAAGGTAGAATCCTCACCCGCCGTATACGACAACAACGTCTACATAGGGAGCCAAGATAACAACGTCTACGCCCTCAACGGCAAAACCGGGGCAAAGCTGTGGAGCTACCCCATTAGCGGCACTGGCGGCGGAGTAAGCTCCTCACCTGCGACCGGTACGATAGAGAAATATGGCGAAGTGTGGATCGGAGGCGGTGACGGCATCGTCTACAACTTAAACTCCAGCCTTGGCATCCGTGAGTGGAGCTTTGGTACATATGCCGCTGTTCTTTCTTCTCCCGCGTTCGCCAACGACCTCGTCTTCGTCGGGAGCAATGACGGCCACCTCTGGGCCCTCGACAGCCTTAACGGCATGCTGAAATGGGACGTCTCAAATTATGGTTTTGTGACCTCCTCACCTGCCGTTGCTGACGGGATCGTCTACTATGGGAACTATGGTGGTTACGTCGTCGCCCTCTATGCCAACAACGGCACCGAGTTGTGGGATCACGAAACCGGAGGTCTAGTGCACTCTTCACCTACCGTCGTCAATGGAGTGGTCTACGTGGGGAGCGGTGACACCAACGTCTACGCCCTTAACGCCACCACAGGCGCTAAACTCTGGAGCTACAAGACCGGAAACAACGTGGATTCTTCCCCCGCCGTCGCCAACGGGGTGGTCTACGTCGGGAGTGATGACCACAAGCTCTACGCGCTCAACGCCACCACCGGCGCTAAACTCTGGAGCTACACCACCGGAAGTTATATAGAATCCTCACCGGCCTACGCCAACGGGGTGGTCTACGTCGGGAGCGATGACCATAACGTCTACGCCATCAACGCCGCCACAGGAGCCAAGAAGTGGAGTTACACCACCGGAGGCGCGGTGAAATCCTCACCCGCCGTCGTCAATGGCCTCCTCTACGTAGGGAGCGAAGACGGCAAGGTCTATGCTATCGGAAACGAGGCAGTAAACGCTCCGACTCAGACCGCGCTTGCCGCATCCACCAGCACCCCCGCCGTCAACCAACCTACCACCTTCACCGCCACCCTCAAGAGCGGTATAACGCCCCTGTCGTCCAAGTCAGTTACCATCTACCACTACCTCAACGGCGTCAAGTACATCGACACGACCAAGAAAACCAACAGCACTGGCCAGATCACCCTCACGCAGACCTTTAGCTCCACCGGACAACGCACCTATTATGCAAGCTTTGCCGGCGACACGTCGTATAAAAAATCGACCAGCAGCGTTGTGAACGTCAACGTCAAAGTCCCGATCCGCATCACCCTCGCCGCGTCCACCACCACTCCCGCCGTCAATCAAAAGGTTACCTTCACTGCAAAGCTATACTGGTGGGACTCCGCTACCAATCAGTGGACACTCGTGAGCGGTAAGCCCATCACCATCTACCACTACCTCAACGGCGTCAAGTACACCGACACCGCTAAGACCACCAACGCTAACGGCCAAATCACTCTCGCCCAGACCTTCGGTTCTAAAGGAGTAAGAACCTACTACGCCACCTTCGCTGGTGACAAATGGTATAAGGCGTCGACGAGTGCAGTCGTGACGATAAGGGTGCATTAGTCCAGACGTGCGAGCGAACGTTATTAATTGCGAGTTAGTAGACGCTATTTTTACAGCGTGGAAAGCATATGATGAGGCGTATACGAAGGCCCCAAAATAGAGACAAAATGCATGTTTTGAGAAGTGTCTAAGAACGTCTAGCCGTTCGCTGTTTTTGGCTCCTATAACGTCGGTCAGACTAGGTTAAAGTGTTACGATTTGTGCTTTGACTAACGAAGTTAACGGTGTTATGCCCTGGATCACACCCTAAAACACGACTTCCGAGTGCCTACAGGGGCGGCTTTTTATCTTAATGTGTTAGCATCCGGGAGAGGCACAAAGATGATTGAGATAACTACTGTGTTTTTCGAGCCATCATACAACAAAAGATGGGCGCAGCTAACCGACAACACTTAAGATAATCTAGCGCATTTTGTAACAACTTTGAACGAACGGCGGTCGTGAACGATACCGCCATATGTAAGAAAAGGTGCAACATAATGAAACAAAAACTCGTAGCACTGCTTTTAATCACCGTTATGGTGGCATCGGTGTGTGGCGCTGTCAGTCTGACAACGGCGACAAAGGTAGATGCGCTCACCACAACGAAACTCTCGCTCACGGCCTCAAAGGCCACGCCACTCGTCGGCCAGCGGTTTACGGTGACGGCGCAACTCAAGCGGTGGAACCCGACGACGAGGAGCTACGTCCCGCTTGCCGGGAAGCCGGTTGCGATCGTGCACTACTACAAAGGCGTGCGCTACAATGATGTGACAAACAAGCTTACGGATAGCGCTGGCAAGGTCTCGGTCTCTGTTGTCTGTGGCTCCACCGGCGTGAGGTACTGGTATGCGACGTTTGCCGGTAACAGCCAATACGCGAAGTCGCAAGCCGGCCCAGTGACGGTGAGTGTTCGAATCTCGACGACGCTTTATGTGTGGACGCCGCCTGTGTATAACCCTGCTTGGCTCAGTGACCCGACGCACTCTCCTGTAAAACAAGGTGGTTATGCGGGGGTTCGTTACGCAGTAAAAGGCGCTGACGGCAAGAATCCGTGCGGTGTAGCGAAGTATTATATCGACAGCAGCTTAGCCGGCGGGACATGGATGGTCACGCCCCGCAGCCCGTACTGGCAAGGCTGTCCGGCGGGACTGCCTGGCGGAGCTGGGGGACTAATCTTATACCCAGAAGATACGATGGAGCTCTCGCTTGGATGGCACACGCTGAGGATACATTACCTTGGAGACAACACGTATGCGCCCTGTGACTTCGTCGGTTCATTTCTGGTGGTCGCATCGTGAGAACCCGACGAAGCGGGGCGGTCAGTGGGCAGCAATGACGATAAAGAAGCTTGCTGACCGGCCGGTATCGTCGAGTGTGTGACTTTTGAACATGTACGGATTAAACAAGGGGGCCCTTGTTTAAAATTTAAAAGTGAGTATCGAGAGAACTAGTCTTGCAGGGAGAGGTTAGCATATTATGCAAAGTGAGGATATCGACCTGGATTTAGAACTAACGCGAGATGCTATCGCGAATGATGATATGCACGCGATTCAGCACGTAAACAGCGTTGATGAAATCGATATGTTGTGGCGGGAACTCGGATCACTTCAAAAGGAGCACGATGATTTGTATAGAATCGTGTTTCAGCTGACAAGAGCTCTCAACGCTATACTGCCTGTGCCGGTCAATTTTGATTTCGAGTAAATGTACATTTAACTAAATGTTAACACTGTAAACGACGATTACGTCGACGTTGATTGCTTTTACTTACAAGTAACAATACTAAACTATGGCGTCTAGGAACAACTCGTCGCCTTCGGCTTTGACCTACCCTTAGCTCTTAGCTTATCATTTCATTTCTTAGACACCGTTCAAAAGTAACACAAAACGTATGGAGTTACGGCATGAAAAGTGTCGATAGGAATAGTTAAGTCAAAGTTCGCCACTTTGTTTCGCGTCTTGTAAAAGAAGGTGGATTAATATGAGACGTACACAACTCATCGCGTTGCTGCTCGTCGTTATTATGGCGGTCGCCACGATTCCGGCAATAGCTGCAACGGAAGTTCAGTCGGCGCCTGCCGCGCAACAGACGCCCACCGTGACCGCATATAGGTACCCGACGCTATCTGCTATCAGCGTCCCTACCTACCCACATCGCTATCAGACGTTTACTATATACGGCTGGCTCAAGTGGTCGGGAACCCCGCTGCCGAACAAATATGCCAAAGTCTACTACAAGTGGCCGGGCCAATCGACCTGGCACTATTTGAAGAGCGTTAAGACCAACGTTAATGGGCGCTATTCTTTCAGCTCCGCGACCGGCGCTGCAGCGATAAACTGGATGATCAAATTCGCCGGCGATTCAGTTTATTACCAAAAAACGTGCTACATCACCGTACATACTAAGATTTCGCAATGTAAACACGTTGATGTAATCGTTTATTTCCCGTACAATACGCCATGCAGTATGTGTATTGTGAGGAAGTACGCCCTCATAGACTTTGCGAATAAACATAAGCCCTATGTCACTGTTACCACGCAAACAGTACCCAGCGATCTTATGTTTCACCGCGTCAAGTGTACTGTAAGAGAGACAGGTCAATTCGCCTATTTTGACGACGGAGGAACGGATGCAGCCATTGCGTGGGTTAATGGGCATTTGGGATGCTAAAACTTAGGCGCTAACTGCGCCTATCTCTCTTTTTTTAATCCCAAGGAAAAATAGTAACTTTTTGCAATGGATAGAACACAATATCTAAGACTTCGTCAGAAATACGGCAAATACTCTAGTTGGGCCATTTGGAATCACGAAGATGAAGCCGATCCGAAGATAATTGAATCACACATCGAGGAACTGAACGCAAAACACGTATTCATCGCATACAATGCATCGAGGAAGGAGGGATATATAGGAAAGGGACCTTGGGCTAACTTTAGAGGTTGGAAGCACGACCGGAAACTCAAGTATGCCTGCAATGATACGGCTCTTTGCGGGTCGTATCTGACTGACCTGTTCAAGGGCATTAAGGAAGTGAATTCAAAAAAGGTTCGAGACCGTTTGACGCCTGAGGTCGTGAAGACAAATGTTTCTCTTTTTTTTAAAGAGATCTCGGACATTGGCACTACAAAGGAGACGGTCTACGTAATTCTAGGTGTATATAATTCCGAGATTGGGAAACAGTTCAGGGAACATTTCTTGGACCAAATGGGGGATGCCAATGTCATTTATTATACCCATTATTCTAACTATAGTTTGACTGATGAACAATGGGTGACGGGACTCTGGAAAGAACTTGGAATCAAGGCTAATTACGAAACGATACGCCAAAAATACAAATGACGCGGTAACGGTTCAGATGGCACAAAACTGCAAAAGATGTGGCAAGAAATAAAGGTTTAAACAACATAGTGTCGGCCTTGAGGCTCTATGCAAGAAGATGATTTTGTTCAACAAGTCACTCTATTAGTAAAAGAAGTCCTTCCTGAACAATACATTCCTATCCAGAAAGCGAATTTGTATTATCAGATCACCGTAGATAACAATCTAGATGTTACGTTAGACCTTAAAAAGCCGAAACGTGGCGATTCTGCATTTCAAACTGATCTTTGCATCTTTCTAAAGAAAAACGAGCTAATGTGGCTACGTGGAAAGGATTTAGACAAAAAACGAGGCAAAAAGGTCTCCGTCCGGCGTGTCTTGTATTACCTTGCATATCGCGGCTTGCCAACCAAGCGAATTACTATGATATGTGACGAACCCGAACGGTGCATAAACCCCTGTCACATGCGTATCAGAGGTTTTGAGGCCGAAGCTAACCAGCATGTCTTAGAACAGATCGAGAAAGGGTGGCTTCACCCCGCCGATGCTGTGGAGATGTTCGGAACCGCTTGGCCCGGCTACGACGAGAAAATCTTGAAAACGTTTGACCCGGACTTTACTGACGTGACAGATCTTGCAGACTCCGTTGAGGAAATCCCCGCACGTGCCGCGTATAAAGAGAAGCAACGTCGCAAGGTAGAAGCGGGACGGATAACAAATCGGGCGTGACTGATCCAATATAATCGACCATATACGAAGGCTCCAAAAAGGATACAAAATCTACATTTTGGGAAATTTGCTCAGTCTAAGCTTCTGATGCCGTTAGCTCCGTGTATCTTTCAAACAAAAAGCGCAGCCGCTCTAAGTCGGTCGCAAACCGTTCACGCCTATAGCAACGGTCTACGGCTCTATCAAGTCGCTTATGTGCATTAAGTAGGTCTTTCGGCATAGCAAGTGGGTCGTATAAGTCCGCGAGCGACGCATTAGGATAGCGCTCCCGAATTTTGAGCACTGCTTGAGCCGCGTCACTTATCGCTTGCACGTCTTGAGGGCGCGGCGCTTCTGCCCATGCAAGTGTGTTATAAGCTAGGTCGCTAGAATAAAGGAAATCGAACCTCATCCGTCCGCATACTTGTCGCGTCCATGCCATGTGCATCGCGGAGTGAAGTACTCCGAAATGGTAGAGGCTCGCATTCTCTAATATATGCAAGCGATTGTTAGCAATTTCTGACGCCTCGCAAAAAGCTAAAGGGATATATTTTCGAGTCTCCGAGGTCACGCTAGGAACCGCTAGATAGTTACTAGCGGGTTGCATCGTTGGAGTTCTGAATAGATGCGGGGTCTCTGCTTGACGTCGTGTCCCCGCGTCACTGCTTGCTAGTCGAAACGCCCTTACTTTTGCAATTCTCTCACGTAAAAGCGGTAAGCGTCGAAACTCTGACGGGTCGGCATCTTCTAACCAAAAGCACCACCGTTTGATATTATGGAGAAGCTCTCTAGCTCCTACGTAGCGCCGTATGTATTTCTCACCTTGAGGCTCCATCGTGAGATATTCGGCTCTCTGCGCATCAGTTAGAAGCAAAAACCCCCCGTCTACCGCGTGCGTGATCCAAGCAAGGCTCATCTGTGGCTAAGCGACTTCCGCAAGTTTGCCGAGCAATTTGGAGATGTCATCGGTTGGGATACTACAAACCGGAAGTACGTGTTGGCTCACGGTATGACGGGGGTGGATTGGGAGCATTATAAACATCCGCTTCCTGAAGACGTTTATGACGCCTATATGCGATATTGGCAAGACGTCGAACTTGCAAGATGAGCTTACGCTCGCACACGAGAAGTTCACTCCATCTCTGAACGGATGGCTTAAGACTTTTCTTGCGGAAGAACTGCGGCAATCGCTTCTCAAGGTTCAATTTTCTAAGGGAAAGTACTCATTGAATGCGCGATGGTACCCTAAGAAAGAGTTGGAATCGCAACTGAGCCGGATTAAGCGTCTCATATGTAGCTACGCTGGCACAGCGTCTAGCAATCCAGATTGAGCAATTCATAAGCATTCAAATCTGCGGACTTAGTGGTACAAATGTTACTAAGGGCATGTTGCTGCTCCTTAAAATCTGGACACACTGATGCCAGTTTAGCCCAAAACCTCTTCGAGTGGTTGAATTCGAACAGGTGGGTTAACTCATGAATCATGACATATTCCGCCAGTTTGTCTGGTAGCGCGATCAATTGCCAAGTGAAAACTAAATCACCGTCCTTCGTACAGTAGCCCCATCGCTTTGTATTTTTGACGGACACGTTCCCTAAGCTGATTCCAAACCGCGTTGCATAAACGGGTAATTTGCTCGTTAGAAGCTCCAGGGTTGCTTTTCTCATCCATTCTTTCAACAATGAAAGCAGCTCTTTCGTTCCGTTCACGTGTATAATGATCTTATCGTTCTTTATCTCGATCTCGTCTCCATCTGTGCTGGATGAGACCGCGCTTATCTCAAGATACCGTCCTCTATGCATGACAGAACCAACATCAAAAACACACCTTCTGCTCGATAACTCGCCGTATTTTCGCTCTATCCACCGCTGTTTTTTCTTCAGGATGTTCTCTGCATCTACGTGAGCATTTAGTGGAACAACGACTTCAAGCTGAAGATCTTGCGTAAATCTGAGGTGAACGTACTTGGAACTCCGACCAACTTTAACACAATAAGGAACTTCGACATCCCCCACTGTTATTGTGCCCATATGTCCACCTAGGGGTTGTATTTGATGATGAAATTCATCAATTCCTCAGTCAATGAAGAGAGTTGTTTCACATCAATATCGCTTTCAAATTTGCGATAGCACATTTCAAACAGCGTTTGCTCTACCTCGTTCGCCATCTTTACTTTTCTCCACCAGCCAGGGAAAAGCATTGGCTTCATCTTGCGGTCCAACTCCTTGACGAAAGTGGTGAGATCATTTTCGTCTCGGTCGCTCAAGTAATTCTTAGTCGAGAAGACGTTCAAAAGTGCATATTCCTCTTTGGAAATTCCCAACTTTTGCGCCTTCTCATCAACCTCAACGATCTCCTTAACGAGACCTTCCAGCTCTTCAAGCTGCTGCTCTATCTCTTTTATTTTAAGTATGCGTTCGAGTCTATGACTAAGCGTTTCATAGATAGGGTTCGTTTCGACGTTAATCCTGATGTGATTCCTGGCCGCTTCAGCTATTTCCATAGCTTTCTGGGGTTTGGTGAATTTGTGTGAATCAACCTTTTGAAGATAATCTTTGTCGATTTCAATAAGGGGGAGGTCTTTTTCACACATGCTAAGCTGGTCCTGGGCGTCTCATTCATCATCTAATCATCAGAATCATCATTTAATCATCATTTAATCATCAGATTTACGCAACGTATAACGAACACTTCGACCCTTCCCCGTAACTTTTAGGACACTTTTTTCGACCAAGTTTCTAAGATCTCTGAAAGCGCCGTCATGTGAAAGTCCAGTTATTTGACGGTATTCGCTGTTAGTAATGCTCCCTTTTTCTTTTACCCACGTGACCGCTTTAATCTGTCTTTCAGTTAATCTCCTCTCGCGCAGCTTCTCTTCTGTATAAATATCCTTATAGAGATACACAGAAAAGCCCCCCATCTCTTCCTTGAACTCAGGCTCAGGCAGGCCCGCCTTTTTCATATCTTCCAACATTCTGAGCGTTCCGGTGCCGTACTCCTCGGCGTATCCTGCAAGGCGCAACACGCGAGCGATCAAAGGGTTACGCCCGATCGATTTGTGGTCCCTCTTAAGGTCCTCAACGGTGAGGCCGTCGGGAAGGCCACCCGGATTTGATATCCACAAATGATCGTCGTATGCGTTTATTTGGATGAAGTTAGCGATGTTAAAATAATCACGGTGCATCAGAGCGTTAACAACGGCCTCACGAAGTGCCGGAAAAGGATACTCTCGCACATCCTCACGTTCTATCGTTTCGATTCTATAGCGCACACTGACGTACTGTTGTAAGATGGTGAGTGCTCTTTCGAGCTGGTGAAAGACGTTTCCGTCTGCCCACTGATCATCGATGATTTCAGTAGCAGTCTTGAACCACCCAAGACGAATCCTCAAGTTGACGTAATATCTTTGAGGATTCTTGCCAAAGAGCAGCAGGGCACCGTTGGTGAGTTTCCCATCAACGAGAAGATTCAACTTCTCGAGGAGCATTTCATAGTTCTCGCTTACCGATTCACGCGGCAGTCGCTCCTTTGTTACCGCTTCATTGATGAAACGACTGATCGTACCACCATCAATCTCATCGAAGGGGTATTCTGTGGGCAGGGCGTCCCACGTCTTTGTCCGTATGAGCCGCTCCCGCAGCCGCGCCTGACTCATTCTCCTGTCAGTTGCCCCCACGCGCTCCCAGTACTTGCCCTTGTACGAGATGAGAACGTCGGGTGACTCATCGACGGTGACCACGACCGCTCGCTTGCCTTCGTTATCGACGACCTCTATTTTTGGATGAATGGACAAAAGGGAGACGATTTGATTGGTAACTTTGTCAAGATACTCGCTGGTCGGCGGAACTCCTACGATAGCGCCGTGCTTGTCCACCCCAAGGACGACGACCCCACCCCATGCGTTTGCCAGCGAGCAGATGCTCTCGAAAAAAGTGCTGTCGGCAGACTCCTTAAACTCCACGTCTGGAAGCTCATCCCTCTTTGCTGTTTTATCCGCCAGCAACTTTTTCAGTTCGCGTACATCCATGGTTCTTTTGAGTAAGTGCTTCGAGTGACAAAGGCTGTATGCCCGACTTATGTGCTCCCCTCTATGAGATATACGTTGCAGGGATCTCTTTCATTACCGTTTCATTACCGTTTCATTACCTTCAGCGACAAACAAAGTTGTCGTAGTTGCATCAACGAAATCGAAACGAGTGGTACCAGCTTTTTCCTACGCCCTTTTGCTCCCGGCGTTAACAGCTAGAATGGCACGGCGTCATAGATTTGCCGTAAATCGCTCTCCTTGAACTGCAGATACACCGATGTGACATTTAAGGACGAATGTCCGAGCAACATCTGAACCCTACGAATGTCGGTGTTGTGTCGCACCAAGTTGATCGCAAAGGAGTGTCGCAGCGTGTGTGGGTGCACGTCAGGACCGATATTGGCCAGGGTCCCGTATTTCTTGACGATGTTGTAGAGCTGCCGTCGCTTGAGGGGAAAGAGTCTTGCATCATTTTCTATGCCGTTTTGTGCCGCGTATGAAACAAGCTCGTCCACGGTCTCCTTTTTCAATAAAACACGCCGCTCCTTGCCGCCCTTAGCGTTGGTTATCGTAATAATCCCGTTCTTTTGTTCGATGTCTGTCGGCGTGACCGCGAGCACCTCAGAGGCGCGCATGCCCGTTTCCCATATCGTCTTGACGATGAGGTAGTCCCGGTAATTGCATGCACGAGCCACATCAAGCATGGCGTGCACCTGCTCGAGCTCAAGATAGTCAGCAAGGTGTTTCATAACGCGTCATGCCTCGATTGCTCAAAAGTGTCCTTTTGTGCAATAAATATTGTCATTTTGAGCTGCGCCCTGGAAGTATCGCGGATTCTCGGTTTAGCCACAACGCGCAGGTAAAACTAGCGCATAACACTGCCTATTTTGAGAATAAATGTCCGCTCAAGGACACTATAATATCGTTTTGTCACACACCCTTCACACACTTAGGTTAGCAAGTCGATCAGGTGCTTGCGGCGGCCCATCAGTGTAGTACGCGCGATACCTTATGCTACGGGTGCTCTGGCGAACTGGCGTGCGAGTCATCGAGTTGCTCAACATCAGGCCGAGCGACATTGAGATTCGCAGTAGCGTAGTTAATATCACAAAGCTCGCGGCAGTTCACGCTATGTTCCCGCCTTAACCAACTGAGCGAAGTGTTCAAAAAACGCTCGGATCTGATCCCAATCCCGCAAATCGTTCCGCGCTCCTTCCATAAGGGTGACTCCATCTTTGGACATCTGTTTCACTCCCATGGAAAGCATCCGTTTGTCAAGGAATCCCATCGGCGACGACGATGAAAGGTCGTACACCCCCCCAAAGGCGTCGTATATATCCACCGCGCCGGACATGCTGACGTTGTCAAGGATCTTCTTGACGTACGTCTGCCGCGCCTCATCGTGTTTGCCAGGAGTTGATGCCAGCCCACAGCTCACGAACACCCCCACGACGAGTCCCTTCGACTTCAACGTCTTGATCTCGTCGGCGCGCGTCTGCAGAAACTTCGTGGCCTGACGCGTCCAACGGCCTATCTTGATCCCCGAACCGATGACAAGGCCATCGAACGATGTCAAGGAGGGCCACTGCTTCTGCTTTGTCTGCTCAAGGTCGAGCACCTGCGGTTCCAGCCCCTCTTTTTTGAAGGTCTCTGCCATTGCGCGGGCGATCTCTGCGGTGCTGCCGTAGCGGCTTCCATAGGCGATTAATATTTGTTTTGGCATGTTCTCACCATTTTTTGTTCGCTCTTTTGTTGCTGCGTCGCGAACGTCTTTTTTCATCTGTTTCCGATCGCCGATTGCTATAGCACTTTCAGCTATTTCAAAGACTTATATATTATAAATACGGCAACCTAGCCGCCTACCCCTACCACCTTGACGCACGTGCCTATAACCAGCTTGTCATAAAAGCTGGCGTTGACAAAGAGAGAAAAAGAATGAAGCAATGCGCTCTTCTAGGCAGTCGTGTAGAGGCAGGAAAGGACGCGTGATTTCGGAAGCTATTTAAGTGTTAACGCAGCGCTCACTCCACATGAAACCATTCTGGATGCTGAGCATCCTTGTCGTTGTCATCATAGTACTCTCCAGCGCTGGGTGTACGAGCCCGACCACCCAGAACGCGTCTACCAACCAGACGATCGACGGGATCACCATTCCCACCACGACTGGTCCGCCGACACCGGCGGAAGCACGTCAGATCGCGGCGGCAGCATACGTCTTCGGCTACCCCCTCGTCTTTATGGATGTGTATAAGGATCACCAGACTGCAGTGCCGGCGCCGGATCCGGCGCCGGCACTGC
>Ga0194043_1000514_pt1 | contig 21453 bp, 23 predicted proteins | sample JunL4415m_MetaG_FD_161274 | JGI IMG/M metagenome (GOLD analysis project Ga0194043, IMG submission 161274) | Anoxic zone freshwater microbial communities from boreal shield lake in IISD Experimental Lakes Area, Ontario, Canada - Jun2016-L442-15m | ecosystem: Environmental > Aquatic > Freshwater >...
TCGCAGTATCGATCTGTCGGTGCTCTCGATGGCTCCTGATGCCAAGCCGGCCGAACCCAAGAAGGCTGCGAAGAAGGCTGCGAAGACGGCGAAGGCCGAGCCAGATGTTCAGCCCGCAGCTGAGGCGAAGAAGGCGGCTGCCAAGAGCACGACGCCGAAAGCGCCCGCAACGAGGAAGGGTGCAGCAAAGAAGACCTCAGCTGCGCCGGTTGTTGCCGACGTTGCTGGGCACGTTGCACCGCCAGCTGATGTGCCTGCAGCGGCCGTGCCTGCAGCGAACGTGTCCCCGGCGAAGAAGGGTGCGGCGAAGAAGGTGGCAGCCAAGGCAGCGACCGTCAAGCCAGCGACCGACAAGCCAGCGACCGACAAGCCGGTTGCGAAGAAGGTCGCTGCTCCGAAAAAGGCTGCAGCGAAACCGACCAAGCCGACCAAGCCAGCCAAACCCGCCAAGGCCTAGTCATGCGTATCGCTACATGGAACGTGAACTCACTCAAGGCGCGTCTGGGTCGAGTTGAGGAATGGCTGAACGACGTGCAGCCCGACGTGTTGTGCCTGCAGGAAACCAAACTCGCCGACGATGCCTTTCCGGCGCTCACCTTTGAGACCCTGGGCTACGAGAGCGCGCACCATGGTCAAGGTCAATGGAATGGCGTGGCGATCCTGTCGAAGGTTGGCCTCACCGATGTCGTTGCGAACTTCGCCGATGGCCAACCTCTCGATCCCGAGGCACGCCTCATCACGGCCACCTGTGGCGGCGTGCGTGTCAGCTCGGTGTACGTGCCCAACGGCCGCTCGCTCGATCACGATCACTACCAGTACAAGTTGCAGTGGATGGCTCGCTTGCGGGCCCATGTGGCTCAGAACAGCACACCAAACGATGCAGTCATCGTCACGGGCGACTTCAACATTGCGCCCGAAGACAAAGATGTGTTCGACCCCAGCAAAATGGTCGGATCAACACATGTCAGCGTCGCCGAACGCGAAGAACTCGAAGCGTTGTGTCGGTGGGGGATGACCGACGTGTTTCGTCATCATCACGCGGAGCCGAAGTTGTACTCGTGGTGGGACTATCGGGCCGGCGACTTTCATATGGGTCGCGGTATGCGCATCGATCTCATTTTGGGAACTGCATCAGTTGTTGATCGCAGCACGTTTTGTGTCATCGATCGCAACGCGCGCAAGGGCACTTCGCCCAGCGATCACGCTCCCGTTCTGGTCGATCTGAGCGACTCGTGAGCAAGCCGTCTGACCCAACGCACGACCTGCCCGATGACCATCCGTTCTCGAGTGGCGGGCCAGCCAACATGCGAGACGCGCTCGCGGCCCGAAACGCAGGCGCCCTGCCGTCTTCGGGCACACGCGCCGAACTGGCCCAAGCCACGCGTGTCGTTATTGATGAGCTCATGCGCAACAACGCTGACGACACCGAACTCGAAGCTGCTGCTCAGCTCGTGAAGCAGGCTGCGGCGCTCTTGCAACAGCAGTCTCATGGCCGCAGCTATGTGGGCGTGGCCGAAGGCTCGCTGGCCAACGGCCATCAAAACTTCATCGACTTCAGCCCGTTCATCGGTGTGCTGAATCCGTTGGCCCCGCCGATCAGCATGAACTTTGCCGAGAACGGCGAGGTGTTCGCCACATGCACGTACGGGGCCGCCTACGAAGGGCCTCCGGGCTGCTTGCACGGTGGTTTCATCGCTGCTGGTTTCGATGAAGTGCTCGGTTTCGCTCAGGCGCAATCTGGCAGCGCTGGCATGACTGGTCGACTCACGATCTCGTATCGCTCGCCAACTCCGCTGTTTCGCGAGGTGCGCTTCACCGGTCGACTTGATCGAGTCGAGGGACGCAAGATCTACGCGAGCGCCGAACTGCGCGCGGGCGAAACGCTGTGCGCCGAAGCCGAGGGTTTGTTTATCTCAATGAAGCCAGCCGTGTTCGAGCGCCTCATGCAGATTCGTTTGGGAAACGCAGCTACAGCGCCTGAGTGAGTGCGTTCAGCATGCGCGGAGCAATTCGTGCGCCAGACACGGGGCCGAGGTTGGCCACGAGCACAATCTCATCGACCGTGGTTGGCCGGGCCTTGGCTACGGCGCGAAGCGATGCGTCGGAGCAGATTGAACTTGGTGATACCTGTGCTGCTTTGGCAGCCGCAGCGCGCCACGCCACAAGCGCCGCATACACCGGATCGACTGCGGGTCGAGGCAGGCGCGGTATTGGCGACGGCACCACAGCCGCATCGGTGTCGGGACCAATGTCGGCGATGAGCGCCGAAGGTTGGCAGGCTCGACCGTTGCGCAGTGCCGCCCATGAGATGACGAGTTGCTCTCGTGCGCGGGTACACGCCACGTACATCAGCCGCGCTTCTTCGTCGCGCTGGGCTTGGGTGGTGGCAGACGAGTGGGGCACGAGCCCGTGCTCTGCGCCGATGATGACCACGGTCTGCCACTCGCGGCCTTTGGCCCCATGAAACGTAAGTAGGTCGACAGCGTCGTCGGGTTCGGCGTTGTCGAGATTGTCGAACGGCGAGTGCAGTTCGACCCATGAGTGAAACGAGAGGCCCGTTCCCTGTGCAATAAACCGGTCGGCTGTTTCGGCCACGCGGGCGCGGGTGGGGTTAGCCCCAGGGTCGGCTGCCACGGTCTCGACCCACGCACCGAGTTCGGCGTTGGTGCGGCAGCCATAGGCCTCGCTCAGAGCGGCCCCAAATGCCCGTCTGGCGCCGTTGCGGCCTTGCAGGTTGGCTGGAACCCCGGCGCGTGCGAGAGCGGCGTGTACGGCCGTGAGTTGGGCAACCGTGCGCGCCAGCACTGCGCAACTGCGCCACAGTTGCTGTGGTCCCACCAATTCGCGCAGCAGACGGGCGACGACGACGTTCTCGTTGATGTCGTCGGTTGCGCTGACTACTCGTACCGCAGCGCCATCCATTGGCACGGCGACTGAGTCGTCACTTTGATCGGATCGCTGCAGCACGCCACGCGCTGCGTGAATGATCTGTGGTGTGCAGCGGTAGTTGCGGGTAAGCCGAGTGATGGTGATACCCGGATACAACTGGGCCACGTTGTCCATGATGGTTGGGTCCGAGCCGTTGAATCCGAAGATCGCTTGCCGTGGATCGCCAACGAGGCAGAGGTCTGGTCGGCCATCGCGGATGGCTTCGAGGAATGCGTATTGCAGCGGATTGAGGTCTTGCGCTTCGTCGACGAAAAGGTGCCGAAAGCGCCAGCGAATACCTGAGGCCCATTGCCGATCGGTGGTCAGCGCGTGAAGGCACCGTTCGAGAAGGTCGTCGAAATCGACAACACCGCGGCGGGTCTTGATGGCTTCGTACGCGGCCGCCACGTTGGCGAACTCGGTGGCGTTGAGGCTGATGCGTCGCCCGGCGCGCCGAGCTGCTGCGGCGGAGTCGGCGAAGGAAACTCGACGGGCGCGGGTCCAATCGAGATCATTCAGTACTGCGGCAGCATCGGCTTTTGATCCAGCAGTGCGAAGCGCTTCGTTGATCAGACGGAATCGATCGGTGGCTACCGACGGCGGCCGCTGACCCATGTCGATGGCTCGCTGGCGAAGCAAGCGCAGAGCGACGGCGTGGAACGTGCCGGCCTCAACGCGTTCGCGTAAACCGCAACGACGAAGGCGGCGGTGCAGTTCGCTGGCGGCTTGGTTGGTGAAGGTGAGCGCCAGCACGTGTTGCGCTTCGACATCGGCGTCGCTGGCGATTCGATATGCGATGCGACGGGTGAGCACTGTTGTCTTGCCAGAGCCGGCGGCCGCGATGATCGCGAGAGGAGACGCCGCCACTGTGACGGCTGCGCGTTGATCCGCGTCAAGGCCGAGCAGCAGTTCCTCCACATTCATCCGGCCACGTTACGTCGCTGAGCAGGGTTCGCGCTTCACGTATAGTTGCGCGCATGGCGTATCCAAAGAAGCATCTCAACCCGAATGAAACGGTTGTCCTCGATCTGCAGCCGCATTGGTGGTTCTTTGCTGGGTCAGCATCGACACTGGCGTTGTGTGTTATCGCCGGCTTGGTGGTTACAGGTCAGCTTGAGCCCGGCACTGGTCGCACGTTGTTGATGTACGTGATCACAGCCGCCATCGTGCTCTCGGCGGTGTGGCTCTTGCAGCGCTTCGTGAAGTGGCGGAGTACCAACTTCGTGATCACCAGCGACCGCGTCATCTTTCGTGAAGGCATGATCGCCAAACGCGGTGTCGAGATTCCGCTTGGGCGCGTGAACAACATCAACTTCAATCAGACCATCTTCGAGCGCATCATCGGCGCCGGCGACCTACTCATCGAGTCGGGTGGCGAAGACGGCCAGCAGCGCTTCACTGATATCAGCAATCCGCAAGCAGTGCAGAACCTGTTGCACGCTCAGGTCGAGGCCAAAGCATCTCGCACCATGGGATTCACTCCGCCGTCGTCAGCACCGTTCGACGTTGCCGGACAGTTAGAAAAGCTCGAGGGTTTGCTCGATCGCGGCGCCCTGTCGCAAGACGAGTTCGATGCGCAAAAGGCGCGGTTACTGCGCGACTGATTCGAATCCGATAAACGAGCCGTCTTCGGCGCGCAGCATTGCCTGAGTTGCAATCACGGCGGCTCGGTCGATGGGTCCGTACACATGTGGAAACTGTGGAGCCAGTGCCTGACCCGTATCGCTGATATGTGCGGGGGCCTCCCACACGCAACGGCTGGTGAGCCGCTCGGTGTCTACGTGGGCAACGATGAATGCTCCGGACAACGACGAGTAGAACGCGTTCGCCACCAACAGCATCACTCGCGGTTCGTCGGTGCAATGGATGAATCCTTCGCTGTCGAGCGATGCGTTGGTGATGGGTTCGCCATCGGCGAGAGCCAACCACGCAGCAGCTGGCATGAGGTGAAGCACTATGGCCATGTGACGATTCCTTATGTTCGATCGATGGCGGCACCGTCTACGGCGCGAACCACCCAGCCTGTGGTTGTAGAGCCCGGCGCAGCGAGGGCGACAATGCAGCCACCGAATCCGCCCCCGGTGATTCGTGCGCCATACACACCGGGCGTGGCACACATCTGCCGCACGGCTTCGTTTACCGCGGGGGTGCTTGTTTCGTAGTTGTCGCGAAGGCTGTGATGGCTTTCGATCATGAGCCGCCCTGCGGTAGCGAGATCGTTCGCGCGTAGCGCAACTGCGAAGTCGCGAACGCGTTGGTTCTCGCTGACAACATGGCGAGCGCGGCGCTGAACAATCGGATCGCCAATGATGGCTACGTCGGCGAGCGTTGCGAGTCGGAGCGGGCCGATGAGTTGTTCGGCGCGTTGGCACTCGGCGACGCGTTGGGCGTATTCGCTGCCGGCCAAGGTGCGGTGGGCGACAAACTGCACGATGACGTCGACATTGTGCGGCACGGGCACGGCTTCAATTTCGAGGGTGCGGCAATCGATGAGCAGTGCGTGATCAGCGACCCCTGCAGCGATGCAGAGTTGATCCATGATCCCGCATGGCACTCCGCTGGCGCGGTGCTCGGCGCGCCGAGCTAACTGAGCGAGGTCGGCCGCGGTGCCTTCGAAGCCAAGCGCGAGGGCTGCGGCGACTTCAAGCGCCGCGCTGCTGGACAAGCCAGCGCCTACGGGAATGGTGGTGGTGACGTGGCCGCGGATCGGCATGGTCGTAGCCCCAAGTTCGGCTGCGACGCCGGCAACGTAACGGCCCCAATGCGGCTCAACCGTGGATGGGTTATCAACGGGCAGCGCGATGCCCACGGGGTGCGGTTCATCGGCTGAGGTGAGCGCGATAGCCCCGCCGCTGCGAGAGCCTTCGATGACGGTCCAACGATCGATGGTCATCGGTAGCACCAAGCCGCCGGTGTAGTCGGTGTGGTCACCGATGAGGTTCACGCGCCCGGGGGCGCGAGCTACGAAGTGATTGGTCATGCCAACTTGAGGGCGACGCTCAGACGTTCGATTGCGTCGAGATCGAACGGTGCGCGCAGCGCAATGTTCACCTGATTCGCGCCAGCGTCGATGTACTGACCGATGCGGTCAAGCACCTGCTCGTCGCTGCCGGTGAGGCAACCATTACGCACGGCATTGGCGAGATGACCAAACTGTGAGCTCAGACTCTCTTCGGTCCACGCCAAGCCAACGTTGATTGCACAACTGATCTCGTCGGGGTTACGACCAACCGCTGCGCAGTGCTCGTGCAACACTGCTCGCTTACGAGCGAACTCCTCGGGCGATACAAACGGCACGTTCCAGCCGTCGGCATATTTCGCGGTGATCTTGAGCGTGCGCTTCTCGCCGCCGCCACCAACCCAGATAGGCATCTTGGCTTGCACGGGCCGTGGCTCGTTGCGTGCGTCGCGCGTGGTGAAGTACTTGCCTTCAAAGTTCGATGCCTCGGTGTGCAACATGCCGCGCAACACCTGGATGCCGTCTTCGAGTTGGTCCATCCGAACCTTCACTTCGGGGAACTCGATGCCGTACGCGTTGTACTCGACCTGGGCCCATCCGGCGCCGATACCCATCTCGGCGCGACCGTTGCTGAGATGGTCGATAGTGGTGATTGCCTTCGCGAGAATTGCAGGGTGGCGATAGCCGATCGAGTACACCAGCGAGCCGATGCGAACTCTCGAGGTCTCGCAAGCCAACGCTGCATGCATAGCAACCGCTTCGAGACACTCGGCATCGTCGGGTTTGCCGGTGGCGCCATAGAAGTGATCCCAGATCGAGATCCATCCGTAGCCGAGCGACTCAATGCGCCGCCATGAGGCTCGGAGATCGTCGCTGCTGATGTTTTGTAGGCCTGTGTGCACCCCGAAAATCGTCATGTCGCAACCGTAGTCGCTCGTCCGTGTTGACCGATGAGCCGCTCGCAAACGAGACTCGCTGCATGCCAAAAGTCGTTGTCAACAACATTGCTGCCACCAACGCGCCTGTCGAACTCGAATACGAGATCATCGGCTCGCGGTCAGATCCAGCGATGTTGCTCATCATGGGTTTCGGCGCGCAGCTCACCCTATGGCCCGACGGCTTCTGCGAGATGCTGGCCAGCCGCGGCTTTTGCGTCATTCGTTTCGACAATCGTGACTGCGGCCTCAGCACCAAGCTCGACGGCGTCGAGATCGATAGCGCAGGTGTGATGATGGCAGTGCTCGGCGGCCGACCAGATCTGATGCCTCCAGTGCCGTACACGTTGTCCGACATGGCTGCCGATGCGGTTGGTCTGCTCAGCGCACTCGGATTCTCAGGTGCGCACATCGTGGGCGCATCGATGGGTGGCATGATCGCGCAAACAGTCGCTATCGAGTATCCGCAGCACACGCACTCGCTGACCTCGATCATGTCGAACACTGGCGAATCCGATGTTGGTATGCCGCTTCCCGAGGCAGGCGCCGTGCTGCTGGCCGAACCGCCGAGCGACCGTCAGGAGTACATCGATGCGTCGGTGGCCTCAATGATCTGGCAGTCGAAGCGCTATGCAGATGCCGACGAAGTTCGCGCTGAGGCTGCGCGTTCGTACGACCGCAGCTTCTACCCCGAAGGCAGCGGACGGCACTTAGGGGCAATCGGAGCCAGCGGCTCGCGCGCCGATTTGCTGCCGCACCTCACTATGCCCACATTGGTGGTGCACGGCCGCGATGACATGCTGCTGCCACCCGAAGGCGGTCTGCGCACCGCAGAGTTGATCCCCGGAGCCAACCTGTTCTTGGTAGCCGACATGGGCCACGATTTCCCCGAGCCGTTGTGGCCGGTAGTTACCGATGCGATTGTTGCCAACGCCAATCGCTAGTCATTCTTCATTCCCCTCGTCCATTTCACAGGAGTCATCAACATGTCAGGTCCATTGAGCGGCTATCGCATCATCGAAATTGCCGGTATTGGCCCAGGTCCATTCGCGGCGATGATGCTCAGCGACATGGGTGCCGAAGTCATCCGCGTCGAACGTGCGCAGGCCGTGCGTCCCGGTGGCGGCCCGAACCTCGACGTGATGCAACGCAACCGCCGCAACATTGCCATCGACCTCAAGAACCCCGAAGGTGTCGAGACACTGATGCGGCTCATCGAGAGTGCCGATGCGCTCATCGAGGGTTTCCGTCCGGGAGTCATGGAACGCCTTGGTATCGGCCCCGATACCTGCCTGGCCCGTAACCCAAAGTTGGTGTTCGGCCGCATGACCGGTTGGGGTCAAGAGGGTCCGTACGCACTGGCCGCTGGCCACGACATCAACTACATCTCGCTTGCAGGAGCATTGGCCCACTTCAGTCGCGCAGGCGAAGCGCCAGTGCCTCCGCTCAACATGGTTGGCGACTTCGGCGGCGGTGGCATGTTCCTTGCGTACGGCGTGGTGTGCGCGTTGCTCGAGGCTCAGCGCAGCGGGGCTGGCCAAGTTGTCGATACCGCCATGGTCGACGGCGCTGCAGTGTTGATGAGCATGTTCTGGGGCTTCAAGAACATGGGCGCATTCAACGAAAATGCACCCGGCACCAACCTGCTCGACACCGGTGCCCACTTCTACGACGTGTACAAGTGCAGCGACGGCAAGTACATCTCCATCGGATCCATCGAGACACAGTTCTATGCCGAACTGTTGGCCATTACCGGTTTGTCCGACGACCCCGAATTCGCGCAGCAGCACAACACCGCGAATTGGCCGCACCTCAAGGGCCGCTTGACCGAACTGTTCGCCACCAAGTCACGCGACGAATGGTGCGCACTGATGGAGCACACCGATGTGTGTTTCGCGCCGGTGCTCACCATGAGTGAGGCTGCGAAACATCCTCACAACGTAGAGCGCGGCACCTTCATCGAGTACGAGGGCGTCACGCAGGCGGCGCCAGCGCCTCGGTTCAGTCGAACCAAGGCCGAGGTGTCAATGCCACCAGCGCGCGCTGGCGAGCACACCCGCGAGGTGCTTGCTGATTGGGGCATCGGCGCTGCCGACATCGACTCATTGTTTGCGTCTGGCGCGATCAAGTAATGGGAACGCTCGTCTGCTTCCACGCTCACCCCGATGACGAAACCATTTCTACCGGCGGCAGCATTGCCCGAGCTGTGGCCGAGGGTCATCGCGTCGTGCTCGTGGTGGCAACAAACGGCGATTTCGGCGAGGTGCCCGACGATCTCGCCCTAGGCGAGACGCTGGTGCACCGTCGTCAGAGCGAAGCGGCCAAGTCAGCCGAGGCACTTGGCGTGCACCGCCTTGAGTGGCTTGGTTACAAAGACAGCGGTATGACCGGGTGGGAGCAGAACTTAGATCCTGAGTCGTTTCTGCTTGCCGATCTCGAAGAAGCTTCCGAGCGGTTGGCCGCGATTTTGCGCGAAGAGTCAGCCGACGTGATGACAACCTACGACTGGCACGGAAACTACGGTCACCCCGATCACATCAAGGTGCATCAGGTTGGTCATCGTGCCGCCGAGCTCGCTGGAACACCTGCAGTTTTCGAAGCAACGATGAACCGTGATCACATCGTTCGGGTCATGAGCATGGCGAGTGAAATGGGTGTTGCGAACGGCGACGACAATGATGACGACTTCGACCCCGCTGGTCCCGCCGACGATGGCAATCCGTTTGGTATGTCTGAGCACGAACTGACTCACGCTGTCGATGTCACGGCATTCATCGCTCAAAAGCGGGCGAGTATGCGTTGCCACGCGAGTCAGATCACCGACACCAGCTTCTTTTTGCAGTTGCCTGACGAGGCCTTTGCGGTTGCGTTCGGCACTGAGTGGTACATCCGCAAGGGCGCCCCAACTGGTGTGCGTCCGGGCTGGCTGTTCGAGTAGCCCATGCCGCGTCTTTATCTCGTGCGTCACGGCCGCGCGGCAGCCGGCTGGAACGTAGACCCCGACCCGGGCCTCGACGATCTTGGCGTTCAGCAAGCCAACGCGATGGCCGATGTGTTGGCTCCGCTGGGGCCGCTGGCGTTGGTATCGAGCCCACTGCTGCGGTGCCAGCAAACCGCAGCGGCGCTAGCTCGCCGTTGGTCAACTTCGGCTCTCATCGAGCCCGCCGTAGCCGAGATTCCCTCGCCTTACGGCGTTCCCATGACCGAGCGCGTCGAGTGGCTTCGCCTCACGATGAGCGGTACCTGGAGCGTGCTTGAGCCGCGCTACACCGCGTTTCGCGACGGCGTGGTTGCATGCTTGGCGGCGATGACAATCGACACCGTGGTTGCAAGTCATTTCGTCGCAATCAATGCCGCTATCGGCGTGGCATGTAACGACGATCGCGTGGTGGTTCGTAGTCTCGACAACTGTTCGATCACCATCGTCGATGTCGTCGATGGCCAGTTGCACTTGGTCGAGGGTGGCCACGAGGCCGACACGCTGATTCGCTAAGTGGGCGAGTGGCGCGAGTTTGGTCGCGCGAACGGGCAAACTCTGCAGATGCGAAATCGTCATTGGTCAGCGTTGCTGGCAGCGTGCATATCGACATCGATGATGTTGGCGGCGTGCGGTAGTTCGTCAAACAAGTCACCCGGTTCGTCGCTTGGCGAGTTCACCACTGAGGTGTCCACCGTGGTCGATGCGTCAAGCACAACGTCAGCAGTCGAGACATCCACCACGGTTGTCGATGCCACGAGCACCACGTTCGCTGTGGCCACCACGGTGCCCATCGGGGCGTCGATTACGATGCGCCCCGACGGAGTCGGCGATGCGTTGTTCGGAGCCGAACCCGAAGGCGTGATCTCATATCTTCGTGGCCTGCTCGGGCCGCCGAGCACCGACACAGGTTGGGTGTCAGCGGTGCAGCGCACATGCCCAGGCACAGAGGTGCGAAATGTCACCTGGGGCGATCTGTCGCTGCTGTTCGGCGACCAGAGCAATGTCTCTTCGCAGCGCCGCCACTTCTTCTCATGGTCATACGGCCCTCCCGCTGGCGAGGTCATCTCGCCGTTCGGGCTCACCACCGCAGCCCCTGCGCTCATCGGCATCGGATCTACCGTTTCGCAACTTCGTGCCGCGTACCCGTCAGCTGTGATCTTCGCAGGCGACGAACTTGTCGGGCCATGGGCCACCATTACTCCCGGCCTGTTGGCTTACATCACCAATACGGGTCCCGCCGGAGTGGTCACCAGTTTTGTGGGCGGCACTGCCTGCGGCGAGTAACGCCACCGACACGGCTTCGCGGTTGACACAGTGACTAGGCTGTCCGTACTGCTCGTCTCGGAGGTACTGCCATGAAACGAATGCTGCCCGTTACCGAATTGGCACGAGACTCGCGCTTTCAGCGCGTGACGCTCGAGACCACTGTCTTTGATCCTCGTAACCTCAGCCCATCGGCGCAGATCAACGGAATCGCTCCCACCTACGTGAACGCCAGCGACAACGCTCGCGGCCTGATGCACGGCATCTTCGTGGGTGAGATTCAGGCGCTCGAGGGTGCCGGTCGCACATGCTTCGACTTCGAGACCGGCCCCGGTCGCGAGCAGGCGCCGTTTGCCATGAAACTCGACATGGCTCGCCAGTGTTGGGACGAAGCTCGTCATGTCGAGATCAGCTGCAAGCTCAGTGAGCACATGGGCAGTGAGATTGGCGAGTTCGGTGAAGGCACCGTGCTGTACGAAGCGGCCTGCAACGCAGACCCGGTCTTGCGTCTCACCGGCGTGAACCGTGCGCTCGAAGGATTGGCCATCGATGTGTTCACCACGATGAAGAACTTTGGCACCACGCTCGAAGATCCAGTGATGCAGTTCTGCGAAGACTGGATGCTTGCCGACGAAGTCACCCACGTGAAGATGGGCAGCGATTGGCTGCGCAAGCTCACCGCCGATGATCCACAGCGCCTCAAGGATGCTCTCGAGTTCCAGCGCGCTGTCGACAAGTTGTTCAGCTTCGGCGGTTTCCGTGGCGAGAGCGACGAGCACCCGGTGCACCTCGCCCGCAACTTCCGTCGCCTCGCAGGTTTCGACGATGCCGAAATTGCCGACCTCGTAGAGATTGCGGCGCAGGCATACACCGAGGCGCAAGAGCAACAGCAACTGCGTGCCACCGCATCGGCCGGTAGTGCCGCTGCACACTGATCGTCTCACTAGGCGGCGATTGTTCTGATTGGCTTGCTGTTACGCGACCTCCACGCAAACTGGGCATGGTTCGTCATCGTTGGAAATGGGTTGGCCGGTATCTGGTCGCTCGCCGCGCATAAGTACACAGCGTTACGCACGCGTGCGCTGTGGTGGTTTATTGGCATCGTCGAAGTCGCCATCTTCATTCAGGTGGCGATGGGCATCACCTTGGTGAACAAGTACAAGTACCACTTCCCAAAGTTCCACGCGTTCTATGGGTTTGTGGCGATCATCTCTGTGGCCATCATCTACAGCTATCGCCCGCAACTGAAGGGCAAGACCTACCTGCTCTATGGCGGTGGGGGACTGTTCTTGATGGGCCTAGGCATCCGGGCCATGCTTGTTGGCTAGACCCTTGCGAGGCCAGCCTCAAGCGCATCGAGTGCTGTGCCTAACTGTGCGGGCAGGGCTGCGCCGAACTGGGCGAAGTGACCGCGGATCTGCGGGATTGCTGCAACCCAACCCTCGGAGTCGACCGACAACAGTTCGTTGAGGTCGTCTTGCGCGATGTCGAGTCCGCTGAGATCAAGTCCGCCAGCGGTGGGCAAGTAGCCAATTGGGGTCTCAACAGCATCGACCGAACCGTCGATGCGCTCGAACACCCACTTGAGGACGCGGCTATTTTCGCCGTAGCCAGGCCACAAGAAGCGGCCGTCTTCGTCACGGCGGAACCAGTTCACGAAGAAGATCTTGGGCAGCTTGGACGCATCGGTGCTGGCGCCAACGTTGAGCCAATGACCGAAATAGTCACCCATGTTGTAGCCGCAAAAGGGCAGCATGGCCATTGGGTCGAATCGAAGCTGTCCAACGGCGCCAGCGGCGGCTGCTGTGGTCTCTGAGGCCATGATCGAGCCAAGGAACACGCCGTGCTCCCAGTCGAATGCTTGAGCAACCAACGGCACTGTGGTGCGACGGCGGCCACCGAACAGGATGGCCGAGATCGGCACGCCGGCTGGATCTTCCCACTCGGGGGCGATCGAGGGGCATTGCGCTGCAGGGGCGGTGAAACGAGCATTCGGATGCGCTGCCGGTGTGGTGGACTCGGGGGTCCAGGTCTGGCCGCGCCAATCGGTGGCGCGCGCTGGCGAGGTGTCGCTCATGCCTTCCCACCACACATCGCCTTCGCTGGTGAGTGCCGTGTTGGTGAAGATGCTGTTGCCCCAGAGGGTCTCCATCGCGTTGGCGTTGGTGTCGTATCCGGTGCCTGGGGCTACGCCAAAGAAGCCAGCCTCGGGGTTGATGGCATAGAGGCGGCCATCGGCGCCGTACTTCATCCAGCAGATGTCGTCGCCGATTGTCTCGGCCGTCCAGCCTGGAATGGTCGGTACCAGCATGGCGAGGTTTGTCTTGCCACATGCCGATGGGAACGCAGCGGCGATGTACTTGGCTTCGCCGGCTGGGTTGGTGAGCTTCAAGATGAGCATGTGCTCGGCGAGCCAACCGGCATCGCGAGCCATCACCGATGCGATGCGCAGAGCGAAGCACTTCTTGCCGAGTAGAGCGTTGCCGCCGTAGCCCGAACCGAACGACCAGATGTCGCGGGTCTCGGGGAAATGAACGATGTACTTGTTGTCGGGGTTGCACGGCCACGACGAATCGATATCGCCGGGGGCCAGCGGGGCACCAACCGAATGCACGCACGGCACCCAATCGTTGTTGCCGAGTGCGTCGAGTGCGCCTTGGCCCATACGGGTCATGATGCGCATGTTCGCGGCCACGTAGGGGGAGTCGCTGAGCTGCACACCAATGTGCGCAATCGGCGAGCCGAGCGGGCCCATGCTGAAGGGCACCACATACATGGTGCGGCCCTTCATCGCGCCGGTGAACAACGTGGTCATCGTGGAGCGCATTTCGGCTGGGTCGCGCCAGTTGTTGTTTGGCCCGGCATCGGCGGGGTCGACCGAGCAGATAAACGTGCGGTCTTCGACACGAGCGACGTCGCCCGGATCGCTGTGCGCCCAATAGCTGTTGGGGCGCTTGGCCTCGTCGAGCTTGGTGAACGTGCCGCCATCTACCAGTGTCTGGCATAGGCGCTCGTATTCATCGGCGCTGCCGTCGCACCAATAGATGCTGTCGGGCTGAAGGATTTCGGCCCAGTCGTTGACCCATTGGTGAAGACGCGTGTTGTTACTCGTACCGCTCATTGAACAAGTCTCCTTGGTGGCGCGCACTCGCGCCAAAAGCAAACGGGAGAAAAAACGTAAAGCCCCGATCAGTGATGATCGGGGGTACCCATGTCGACTTCGCTGCCGAGGCTCAGCGCGGTGGCGCGGCCATCGGAGTCGAGCGAAAACACCACGCGCTGTCCCTGACGGAGCATGCGGAAGATCGACCCTTGCAGCGCGTTCGCTGCGAGGTCGTAGTCGTTCAGATTGGTGTCGCAGATGACGACGCCGTCACCGCTGCCGGGATCGTAGGACTTGATGACGCCCTGCATGACGGTGGCGCCTCAGCCGGCCTTGACGACTTTGCCCGATTTGATGCAACCGGTGCACACGTTCATACGTGTGGGGGTCTTACCGACGAGGGCGCGAACCCGCTGGATGTTTGGATTCCAACGGCGCTTGGTGCGACGGTGGGAGTGCGACACGGACATACCCCATGAAGGGCCTTTGCCACATAATTCACATACTGCTGCCATGAGCGTTTCTCTTTCCCAGAAGGGTCGAACGAGTCGGCAAAGGCTATCAGCGCGTTGGAGATCTCCAACAAGCGATCGAAGCGATCGGCGACGGGTTCTGTACTATGCGGTACGTGCCCACCCTAGAACGGCTCTCGGCGGATGCCTTGCGCAACACCGTGATTACATTCCGCGACGCTATGAAAGCTCATTCGGCCGGTATCAACCGGCTCAATGTGTATCCCGTGCCCGATGGCGACACGGGTACGAACATGGCTCGAACCCTTGATGCAGTAGTCGCCGAGCTCGAAAACAGCAGCCCCGACCTCGGGCCCACCTGCACGGCGATTAGCCACGGATCGCTGATGGGAGCCCGCGGCAACAGCGGGGTCATCCTCAGTCAGATTCTGCGCGGCATTGCTAACACCATGAAAGAGGCCAGCGATGGCACGGCCTCAAAGGTGGCCGAAGCGCTAAAGAACGCGTCGCTCGCTGCATACCAAGCGGTGCTCAAGCCCATCGAAGGCACAATTCTCACAGTGGTTCGCGAGTCGGCCGATGCGGCCCAGGCCTCTGCTGCCGATGGTGCCTCGCTTGCGGTGATGCTGCGGGCAGCTCGCGACGCTGGTCGTTCGGCGCTCGATCGCACGCCCGACATGCTGCCTGTGCTGAAAGAAGCAGGGGTCGTCGATGCCGGTGGAGCGGGCTTCATGCTGCTGCTCGATGCAGCGTTGTTTGTGGTCGATGGTGAGCCGCTGCCCGTGCCAGACGAAGTTGTTGATTCATCGGTCGATCCGTTCGCGTTGGTAGCCCATCGCGGCGAAGGCGATGTCAGCGAACTGCGCTACGAGGTCATGTATTTCATCGATCTGCCCGACGCGAACATCGAATCGTTCAAGCAATCGTGGGGACTCATCGGTGACTCAATCGTGGTGGTGGGTGGCGATGGCCTGTGGAACTGCCACGTGCACACCAACGACATCGGCGCGGCCATCGAGGCAGCAATCGACAACGGCGGACGCCCCCATCAGATTCGGGTGACCGATCTGTTTGAAGAGGTTGCCGAAGAGCACGCTCATCGCGAGGCCGCGCTGAAGGGCGGCTCGGCGGCAAACATGGTTCCTCGCGGGGCAAGCGCCGCCGGCATGCCGCCGGTTACCTGCGCGGTAGTGGCGGTGTCTAGCGGCGAGGGGCTCTCCGAACTCTTCGACCAACTGCACGTGCAAGGCGTAGTCACAGGTGGCCAAACGCTGAATCCCTCGACCGCCGAATTGCTTGCAGCCGTCGAGGCGGTAAACGCCGCTCACGTCATCGTTCTGCCAAACAACAAGAACATCATTCCGGTGGCTGAGCAACTCAATGCACTCACCACCAAGACCGTTGTGGTCGTGCCTACGTGCAGCATGCCCGAGGCTCTCGCTGCCTTGGTTGTGTACGACCCCGAGGAGTCTGCCGAGCACAACGGTGCTGAGATGACCCAAGCGGCAGCATCAGTAGCAACTGGCGAGGTCACGCAAGCGGTGCGCGACACCAACAGCGACGCTGGCCAGATCACCGTTGGCGACTGGATCGGAATCGTTCGTGGCGACGGCATCGTGTGTATCGCTGGTTCGGTGCTATCGGCATCAACCGCGTTACTCGAGAACCTCATCACCACAGATCGCGAAATCGTCACCATTATCGAAGGCGCTCAATCCACCGCTTCCGTCACCGAGGCGTTGCGGGCGTGGCTCGCCGACGAACATGGCGCGCTGCAGGTCGAGGTTCACCGAGGCGGCCAGCCCCTGTATCCCTATCTGTTCGGGGTTGAGTGACCACCGAGCCCATCACGCTTCGCGAACTGCGAGACATCCCGGTCGAACGACTCAAAGGTGTCGGTGAGAAGAAGCAGGCTGCGCTTGGCGAAATGGGCATCACGTCGGTTCTCGACCTGGTCACCAACTATCCGCGCCGCTGGGTCGACCGCACCAACGAAGCTCGGGTCAGCGATCTTGAGGCGGGTCGCGAAGCCCTCGTACTGGTAACGGTGCGCTCGGTAACCAAGCGAACGATGCGTAATCGACGCACGATGGTCGAGGCACAAGTTGGCGACGGGTCGGGTCGCATGCACGTGGTGTTCTTCAACCAACCGTGGCGCGAGCGTCAGCTTCGCGAGGGCTTGCAGATCGTGTTGTTCGGCAAGGCCGAGGTGTACCGCGGCGGCTTGCAGATGACCAATCCGATTGTCGACCTCATTGGCGATCGCACGGGTCGCATTGTGGCGATCTATCCGCAGAGCGAGAAGGTTCAGCTCAGCACCTGGGAGATTGCTGGCTGGGTCGAAAACGCGCTCGACCGGTGTGCGGCGCGGGGCTTTGGCGACCCATTGCCTGCCGCTATCCGCAAAGAGTTTTCACTCATCGATCGCACCATCGCAATGCGGCAGATTCATCTGCCCGAGACCATCGGCGAGAAAGAACAAGCTCGCCGGCGGCTTGCATTCGACGAACTGTTTCGAGTGCAAGCGGTGCTGGTGATGCGCAAGCGCGCCTTCGAGCGCGAGCAGCGCGGCATTCGCCACGAAACCGACAGCGAGTTGGTGCGACGGTTCCACACTCAGTTGCCCTACGACCTCACCGGTGCTCAGCAGCGGGCGATTGGCGAGATCGAGGTCGACCTGCGCGGCCCGCATCCAATGCATCGGTTGCTGCAGGGCGACGTTGGTTCAGGCAAGACCGTGGTCGCTGTGTCGGCGATGTTGTGCGCGGTGCAGGGCGGTCATCAGGGAGCGCTCATGGCCCCAACTGAGGTGCTTGCCGAGCAACACGCAACTGGTGTGCGGCGGCTGCTCGAGGGCTTACGAGTGCCCGATCCCGACAACCTGTTCGGTGAGCGAGCGCTCAACGTGCAGCTGCTCACCAACCGAGTGAGCGGCCAAGAGCGCCGAGACGTAATGGCCGGTCTTGCCGACGGCACCGTCGACATCGTTATTGGCACTCACGCGCTCATTCAAGATGCGGTGGCGTTTCACAGCCTTGGAGTAGTCGTTGTCGACGAGCAACATCGCTTCGGTGTCGAGCAGCGCGCTGCGCTGCGAACCAAGGGCGCGGGCGACGTGGTGCCCGATGTGCTCGTGATGACTGCAACACCAATTCCGCGCACTGCCGCAATGACCGTGTACGGCGATCTCGATGTGAGCGTGCTCGACGAACTACCGCCGGGGCGCACACCAATCGTCACTCATTGGGCCAACGGTCAGCTGATGGAGTTGGCTGCGTGGTCCGACGTTCGCGAGGCGGTCAGCGAAGGCCGCCAGGCGTACGTGGTGTGTCCACTCATCGACGAAAGCGAGAAGCTTGAGGCTGCCTCTGCGCAGGAGACATTCGAACGCTTGATGCATCAAGACCTCAAGGGCCTGCGCATCGGTCTGCTGCACGGACGAATGTCGTCGGCCGAAAAAGAACAAGTAATGAATGCCTTTCGCTTGCGCGAACTCGATGTGTTAGTTGCGACCACGGTCATTGAGGTTGGTGTCGATGTACCTAACGCAACGGTCATGGTCATCCTCGACGCAGACCGATTCGGCATTGCGCAGCTGCACCAACTCCGCGGACGCGTTGGTCGCGGACAACACGCGTCGTTGTGCTGGCTGGTCACCGGCGAGCTCGAAGACACCAACCCGCGAATCGAGGCGCTCGTTGCGACAACGAATGGTTTCGAGCTCGCCGAAGTAGACCTCGATCTGCGCGGTGAGGGCACATTGATGAACACCATGCAAAAGGGTCGCAGCGACTTGAAGTTGGCCTCGTTGCGTCGCGACCGCGAGCTGGTGGGCTTGGCTCGCCAGGCTGCGTTCGCCATCATCGACGCTGACCCGCTGCTCGCTGCGCACCCCTTGGTGCTTGACGAAGTTCGTTTGCTTTTGAGCGCCGAGGACGAAGAGTTTTTGTTCAAGAGCTAGCGCTGGGTCGGTAGTCGTACGACCCTCGGGTGCACTGGCGTAGCACATTCGACCTCTTTATAAACATTGGATTGACCGCCACTTGGCAGGGTGCGATTGTCGTTGAAATGCACCGATCCCAGTGGGGGAAATTCGGTCTTTTGGGGGATAGTCATGTTGCCAAGTACCGCTCGTCGTTATGCCGGTAGAAGCCTGCGTCAGCGACTCATTCATGCCGGAGCGGCGTCGCTCTTCGTGCTGGCGCCTGCCGTCATCGTGGGCGTTGCTGGCTCGAACGTTGTGTCGGCCGCAAGCGCGTCGAAGATCGACACCGATGGCGATGGCATTCCGAACCAAGTGGATCCCGACATCGATGGCGATGGCATCCTGAATGGCGTCGACCCCGACGTAGACGGCGATGGCATCCCCAACGGAAGCGACCTCGATGTTGATGGCGACACGTTGCTCAACGGGTCGAAGAAAGAAAAGGACATTGACGGCGACGGTGTGCTCAATACCGCTGACTCCGACATGGACGGCGACGGCTCATCGAATGGCAGCGACCTTGATGTCGATGGCGATGGTGTTACCAACGGCAGCGACTCAGACGTAGACGGCGACGGCATCAAGAACGGTAAGGACAACGATGTTGATGGCGACTTGGTAGCGAATGGCGCTGACCCTGATGTTGATGGCGACGGACTTTCGAACGGGGTCGACGATGACACTGATGGCGATGGCCTGTTGAACTCAGCCATCAATGAGAAAGACATTGATGGCGATGGCATTCAGGACAAGGTTGACGCCGACGTCGATGGCGACAGCTTGTTGAACGGCGTTGATTCCGATGTCGATGGCGACGGCGTGTCCAACGGCAGCGACGCCGACGTTGATGGCGATGGAGTACTGAATGGCGCGTCAGCCGAAAAAGACATCGACGGCGACGGCCTGCTCGATGGCGTCGACCCCGATGTGGATGGCGACGGCATCGCTAACGGCAGCGACGATGACGTTGATGGCGACGGTGTGAGTAACGCGAACGACGACGACGAAGATGGCGATGGCGTGAAGAACGCACACGACTCCGACTCAAATGGCGACGGTATCGATGACCACAGCGGCCTCGCAGTCGGCGGCCACGGCGCCGACAACACGTCGACTACATCAACCACTCTGCTGCCGTAGGTCTCTCAAACTTTTCTCAAGTTCCCCTCAAGTTCGGCACAGACGCGCCGATGTATCTGGTGTGGGAATCATGTTTAGAGACGATCCAGCCAACACGTACGAGTTCGATCTTGCATCGCTGACACAACGCCCTGCGTGGCATACCCAAGCAGCGTGCCGTGGGATGCAGAACATCAACTTCTTTCCTGTGAGAGGAGAGAACGCAGCTCCAGCATTGGCCATTTGTGCCACGTGCACCGTGCGTGACGAGTGTCGTGAGCAAGGCGTGAACAATAACGAACGTGGCGTGTGGGGTGGTTCTACGGCGCGTCAGCGTCGTCAGATTCGAACCACCGCCGCAGCGATTCGGCCGCGACTCGATGCCACGTCGCTGTTGTAACGCCCTAGTCGAGCGAATCTGGGAGCACGAGATCCCAGCGGTCGAGACAGTCTTGGCATCGGTAGGAGACAAAATCTCCGGGGTACCAGACGCCGTCTTCGGGTGGCTGCGTGAGCAAGAACGCCCGCCCGCCGCAATCGACACACACGATCTCGGGCTCGGGAGACAAGTCAGATTCAGCCATCGCCCGTAGTCTTGCGGGAATGCGAGTGATTTCGGGTGAATTGGGCGGACGCAAATTGGTGACCCCTCAGGGACTCTCCACCCGACCCACCACCGACAAGGTGCGCCAGGCAGTGTTCAACTCGCTTGGCAGCATGGGTGTTCTCGAAGGCGCAACCGTCGCCGATCTCTACGCCGGTTGTGGCGCGTTGGGGATCGAGGCGTTGTCTCGCGGCGCAGAGTCCTGTGTGTTCGTCGAACGTGATCGGGCCGCCCTGCTGGCGTTGAAGACCAACCTCAAAGATCTCGGCCTCGAGTCGCGTTCGCACGTGGCGGCTACCGATGTGATGGCCTACGCGCCTGGAATCGCCGGTGTCGACATTGCCTTTGTTGATCCGCCTTACAACTTCACCAATTGGGATGGCCTGCTGCAGTTTTTGCGAGCCGGGCTCGTGGTCGCTGAGTCCGATCATGAGATCGAGCCCGAGGCCGGTTGGGTCACGTTGCGCAGCAAGAGATACGGACGCACCGTCATCACTACCCTCGAACGGTTACCGTAGGCAGCAATGATTTCATCCGTGACCAGCGTGTTGTACCCGGGCAGCTTCGATCCGCTGCATCTCGGCCATGTCGATGTCGTCGAACAGGGTGTCGAACTCTTCGGACGGGTCATCGTTGTGGCGATGTACAACCCTTCGAAACCATCGGGCATCTTCACCATCGACGAGCGAGTCGCAATGATTCGGGCCAGCTTGGCCCACTTGCCCAGCGTCAGCGTTGAAGCGTTCGATGGTCTGGCCATTCATGCCGCCGACCAGTTCAACGCCGACTTCATTCTCAAAGGCCTTCGCAACGCTGGCGACTTTGAAATCGAGCAGCAGATGGCCCACACCAATCACTCTGTATCGGGCGTACGCACGGTGTTCGTGCCGTGTCGCCCCGATCAGGTGTTCCTCAGCAGTCGCTTTGTGCGCGAGATCGCGCAGTACGGTGGCGACGTTTCGCATCTGGTGCCAGCCCCAGTTGCCTCAGAACTTGCCCGCCTCTTTCAATCCGCGACACATCCGACGGGGTCCCCATCATGAACTACGACGACCAAGACGACGACCTGCTCGAAGACAACGACAACGAGACCGATAGCTACTC